>Ga0137403_10001583_pt1 | contig 28554 bp, 26 predicted proteins | sample CZOMad2_1_16fung_FD_122057 | JGI IMG/M metagenome (GOLD analysis project Ga0137403, IMG submission 122057) | Vadose zone soil fungal communities from Angelo Coast Range Reserve, California, USA - CZOMad2_1_16fungal (Hybrid Assembly) | ecosystem: Environmental > Terrestrial > Soil > Vadose zone... | reverse complement strand
CATGAAATCATATCGTTTGCAGACCCCCACCTCTTAAACTCTGTCCTTTCATATCGTTGCAAAAATAGGGGGAGGGGTGGCCCCCACCGGTCGTGCCGCTATACCGGTACGTTACCTCGACTTATCTCCTTTGCTTGCCACTCTTACGCAAACACCCGGGGTGTGGAGGTATTCCTCCCATTTTGGAACTCATCCCGTCAATCCTTACTTCCTTACCTCATTGCGTCCTTGCTTCCACTCTTTCTCCTGGGAGGCGTAAACTAGAACATGCCTTCGCCTAGCAACCTTCCGCTGAGCTTCAACCGCGACCGCGCGGTTCGCCAGCTCGACGCGCGCCTCGAAGAACTCCTCGACAAGCTCAAGAAGCACCGCCCCTCTGAAGATCCCTGGATGATTCGCCGCGCCTACGAAATTGCCACCGAGCGCCACCACGACCAGTTCCGCAGTTCCGGCGAACCCTATCTTTCCCACCTGCTCGAAGTCGCGCACATTCTCGCCGACATGCGGCTCGACTCCGTCGCTCTTACCGCCGCGATTCTCCATGACGCCATCGAAGACACCGAGTATCCCGTTGCCCGGATCGAGGAACGCTTTGGCGCCGAGGTCGCGCATCTCGTCGAAGGCGTCACCAAAATCGGCCGCCTCAAAATGCTGGCCCCCGAAGCGCGCCAGGCCGAAACCGTTCGCAAGATGCTCCTGGCGATGGTTACCGACGTTCGTGTCGTCCTCGTCAAGCTGGCCGATCGCCTTCACAACATGCGCACGCTCGAATATCTCGAGTCCGCTAAGCAGCAGAAAATCGCGCGCGAAACTTTGGACATTTACGCGCCCATCGCGCTCCGCTTGGGCATGAGCATTGTTCGCGGCGAGCTCGAAGACCTCGCCTTCCGCTATCTCGAGCCGGAAGCCTTCTTCGCTCTCCAAAAGGAAATCAGCGACAAAGCTCCCCAGCACAAAAAGTTCCTCGAGGAAGTCCAGGCTACCATCCAGACCAAGCTGGTCGAAGCCAGCATTCCCGCTGAACTCGAATCGCGGATAAAAGGCTTGTACTCCGTCCACCGTAAACTCATCCGCCAGGAAATCGGGATCGCTCAGGTCTACGATTTGCTCGCCGTGCGCGTGATTACCGATTCCGAGCGCAACTGTTATGCCGCTCTCGGCGTGGTCCACCACATCTGGCGCCCCGTCCCCGGCCGTTTCAAGGACTACATCGCGATCGCCCGGCCCAATCTCTATCAATCTCTGCATACCACTGTGATCCACAGCGGCCAGCCTTTCGAGGTGCAAATCCGCACCCAGGAAATGCATCGCATAGCGGAAGAAGGCGTCGCCGCACACTGGAAATACAAATCCGGGAAGCCGGCGTCGGAGGATGACGACCAGCGCATCGCCTGGATGCGCCAACTCATCGAATGGTCCCAGGAACTTCAGGAACCCGGAGAATTTCTCTCCACGCTGAAAGTCGATCTCGCGCCGGTCGAAGTCTACGCATTCACGCCCAAAGGCCGCGTGCTCGAACTTCCGCGTGGCGCCACGCCGGTCGATTTTGCTTACATGGTCCACACCGAAGTCGGCCACCAGTGCGTCGGCGCGAAAGTGAATGGCCAGATGGTTTCGCTGCGCCACGAAATCACTAGCGGCGACGTCGTCGAAATTCTCACGCAAAAAGGCCACAAACCCAGCCGCGATTGGCTCAGCTTCGTTAAATCCTCCTCGGCGAAAAGCAAAATCCGCCACTGGATCAATGAGCAGGAGCGCGAAGAAGCCACCGAAATGGGCAAGCGCATGCTCGAGAATGAAGCCCGCCATTTCGGCCGCAGCCTCAAGAAAATTCCCGAACCCGACATGCTCAAACTCCTCTCGGACTATGGACTCTCCAAGGTAGAGGATCTGTACGCCGCCGTCGGTTTCGGAAAATATTCCGCGCGCCAGGTTCTCACTCGCCTTCTGGGCGAACCCGAGAAAACCGCAGAGCCTGAGACCGATGAAGCCAAGCCCACTCTCGTCAAAACCGTCAAACGCATGCTGGGCTTCGGCGAAGCGCCGCTCGTCGTCAAAGGCCACGACGATCTGCTCGTCTACCGCGCCAAGTGCTGCAACCCCATTCCCGGCGACGAAATCGTCGGCTACATCACCCGGGGCCGCGGCGTTGCCGTGCACACGCGCCAGTGTCCCAACGTGCAAAACTTGATGTACCAGACCGAACGACGCATCGCCGTCGAGTGGGGCAGCGGCTCCGAAGCCAAATTTCCCGTGCAGCTCACCATCCGCGCCCGCGACCGCGCCGGCCTGCTTGCTGACATCACCGCCGTCATCAGCGGCGCCGGTTCCAACATTCACAATCTCGAAAGCCGGCCCGATCGCGCCAACGCCCGCATCGACGCCAATCTTGAAATCGCCGATAAGCGCCAGCTTGAAACCATTCTCGTCAACATCAAAAAAATTAATGGCGTTTCCAGCGTCGAACGCGTCTACCAGCCCGGCCAATGAAATGACCTCGACTCACCATTCACTCCTTGTTCAATTCGGCGCTTCTGACAGTGCCTTCTTCGCGTTGGCCATTTGCCCAGTTGCACCCACCTGTCCTTCCGTCCGGGTACCTCGGACAACACACTTTCCAGTCTTCCGCGTTGTCCCCGATACAATAGAGTCATGCGGTACAAGCTCATTCTTGTCGGCGCGCTTTTCCTCTTCCGTGTCAGTGGATGCGATAAGCATCCGCTCACGGATTATCGTCCCCTCGATCAAGCGGGGATGTGGTCGAGCGACGTCGAGCAACTGAAAAAATTAAACACTGCGGATTTGGAAGTCGCGCAACTCGTAAAGCTGAAGCAAGCCGGAATCAGCGACGATGCCTGCGTAACTTTGGTTACCGGCGCGCACCAGCGCCAGCATTTATTCACGAGCGCCGATTCCGCCATCAACCTCATGCGCGCGGGTTACGCCGAACCGGTGATTCTGGAAATTGCAAAAACAGATCAGCTGGATACGATCAGCGGCGACGCCGTCATGCTGCGGCTGGTGGGACTTTCCGAATCCGCCGTGGATTGGATATTGCACCGGAGATTAAAGGGCCAGCCGACCATGAGCAGCGCGGAAATCGGCCGCCTGAAAAATACCGGGCTCACCGAAAAACAAATTCTCGAGCGCATCAAGCAGGGCATGACCGACGCGCAAGCCGACAGAGAAGCAGCGCTGCGCGAAGCCACGCGGAATCACGCGAACACCGGTTTCGTTCGAGCGCGCGGCCGCCGCTAGCGCTAGCCGTCAGCCCCCCGCCACTGCTTGTACTCATCTTCCTGCGTGCGGCCGCCGCATCCAATACGGTTGCGCTCCGCGTTCTTAGCAAGCTTTCGTCACCCTCCATTCTTGGCGGGCCATTGGTCATTTACGATATGCTTGATTTCCGGACCCCGTGAATCTCTCTCGCCGCGGCGGAGCCGCCGCGGCCACGGCCCAAACTGAAAAGGAGAGCACTCCATGAGAGACGTGATTCTGACCGACCGGGGGCCAAAACCCATCGGACCCTATTCGCAGGCCATTCGAACGAATGGATTTCTGTACGTTTCCGGGCAGGTGGCATTGGATCCGAAAACGGGCGAGATGAAGGGCACGGACGTGCGCGAGCAAACGGAGCGGGTCTTCGAAAACGTGAAAGGAATTCTGGAAGCTGCCGGTTCGAACCTACATCATATTGTGAAGACGACGGTTTTCTTGAAGGACATGAACGATTTCACGGCCATGAATGAAGTGTACGCGAAGTATTTTACCTCGGCGCCGCCGGCGCGCTCGACCGTGCAGGTGGCGCGCCTGCCGAAAGACGCGCTGGTGGAGATCGAAGTCATCGCCGCGCAGTAATCTATTTTCATATTGCCTTTGCCTATTGGCGCTCCCTCTCGACAAGCTATATTTGAGATGCGCCGGAGTCCTCAGCGCGCCGCAACCTAAGGGTCGCGGCCTAACACCTGCCTCTTGACAAAGTAAGTCGAAATCCGATATATCGGGATTCGACCATGTGCACCGACTTAGAACCCTTCCTGCCGTTATCAGTCGCCGCCCAGCACATCCTCCTGGCGCTGTCCGATGAAAACCGGCATGGCTACGGCATCATGCAAGAGGTAGCACGCCAGTCGGGAGGGAAATACAGAATGGGTTCGGGCACGCTTTACGACAACCTGGAAAAACTCATGGAACAGGGATTGGTGGCAGAGGCCCCCCGCCGATCAACAAAGGACGATCCACGCCGGCACTACTATCGAATGACGACTCTTGGCCGCCGGGTTTTCTCCGCCGAGGTCATGCGGCTGGAAAGCGTGGTTCGCGAGGCGAAGTTGCGCTTGCGCGGGGCCAGACCAAAGGAGGCGCTATGACTCGTACTTTCTATCAGTCGCTGCTTTGTCTGCATCCGCCGCGGTTCCGCGAGCGCTATGCCGAAGAGATGACATGGATTTTCGACGAAACGGCGAGCGCCAAGGAAAGGGCATTTCTCTTTTACGATGGGCTCATCTCGCTGGCGAGACAGTGGGTGATGCGCACTGGGATGTGGAAGATAGCCCTCGCAGTTTTGGCAGCGCTGATTCAAGCGCACTTCATCTTGCATCCGTTTGATTGAGCATGCAGGAGGCCGGCATGCAACTCCGCACAAAACAAAGGATCCGGCTGTTCTTGAAGAGTGTCCTGCTGTTATTTACCGCGATGATTCTTGCAGGCATTGCGTACGAGCAGATTGGCGAACGGCAAGACCGGAAACGGTTTCCGCAAATTGGACGATCGGTAGATATTGGCGGGCGTTCGCTCAACATTTATTGTTCGGGCGAAGGTGGTCCCGCCGTGATTCTGGACACGGGCGGGTCTGCACCCGGCTATGGGAATTTGCTTTTTCAGAGGCAGGTTGCGCGATTCACGCGCGCTTGCTGGTTCGATCGTGCCGGTTTGGGATGGAGCGATCCAAGCCCCGTCGAGCAGACGAGCACGGCGGTTGCGGAGGACCTGCACGCGTTGTTACATGCTGCCGAAGTTCCTTCGCCGTATGTCTTGGTCGGTTCCTCTTTCAGCGGCTTTAACGTTCGCGTCTTTGCAGGCAAATACCCATCAGAAGTTGCAGGAGCGGTGCTGGTGGATTCGGCGCACGAAGACCAATACCGTTACGAACCACGGGTTACCCTCGGTCCCTTCAACCGGCTTCCAAGGCCAATTCGAAATCTGTTTTGCGCTTGCGTGCCAATGGCGGCGCGCGTGGGTTTAGTACGGCTGTTGTTGAAGACTTCAGGGCTTCCCAGGAACACACCGGAAGGATTTACGGACGAGCAAGCAGCCACCTTGCAGGGTCTCGAACGTCAACCGAAATCCTTTGTAGCCGCGGCGGTCTGTGATTTCGAGAAAAAAGTCTCCGCGCAAATGAGGGCAGCGGGCAATCTGGGTGACCGCCCGCTGATTGTCCTGACGGCTGGACAACCTATGCGCGTAGGTGATCCGGAAGCGGATAGGGAGCTAGTGGCTTTTCACGAAATCTGGGTCCATCAATTCCAGGCGCAACTTGCCCGGCTCTCCACTCGTGGACGTCAGGTCATCGTAGAACACAGCGATCACGCGATCGACCCGGACGCAGTGCTCAAGGCCATTCGCGAAGTGGTTATGGAGATTCGCGAGAAGTAGCGGCTGAAATCGACCGAAAACGGCTGGGTTGCGCAAGGAGCAGGGCCGCCGCCGATACCAGGGCGAAAGGAAGGCAGGCCTGCTTGGTCGAAGGGCGCGCCGCGTTCATCCAATCAACCAAGCAAATCACACAATCACAACCTGGCCATAACAAAACTGCAATGACCGGGAACTAGGCTCGCCCGTGCGATTACGACCAACCGTAATCCGGAGAGGCGATATTTCCCCATGAGCACCGACCGTCGCGACTTCTTAAAGCTTTTGACTACCGCCGCAGCCTCAGCCGCTTTTCCGGCGAGCATCTGCCGCGCGTTGGCAATACCGGCCAATCACCGCACCGGGACGATCGACGACGTCGAGCACATTGTTTTCATGATGCAAGAAAACCGATCCTTCGACCACTACTTCGGGACACTGCGCGGCGTGCGCGGGTTCGGCGATCCGCGAGCAGTTAAGCTGCCCACCGGCAAGAGCGTGTTTCATCAGCCGGACTCCAGCAACCCCGACGGGTTCTTGCTGCCCTTCCATCCGAATGCCAGCAATCTGGGCCTGAAGTTCCTGGAGGACACGCCGCACGACTGGACCGGGACGCACGCAGCATGGAATGGAGGAAACTACGACCAGTGGGTGCCGCACAAGGGCACGACCTCGATGGCGTACCTCACGAGGAACGATATTCCCTTTCACTACGCCCTGGCGGACACATTCACGGTTTGCGATGCGTACCATTGCTCGCTGCTGGGACCGACGGACCCGAACCGGTATCACATGTGGACGGGTTGGGTGGGCAATGACGGAAGCGGCGGCGGCCCGGTGATCGACAACGCGGAATTGGGCTATGGGTGGTCGACTTACCCGGAGAGGCTGGACCAAGCGGGAGTCTCCTGGAAGATTTATCAGGACGCTGGCGCGGGCCTCGACGCAGCACATTTTTGGGGCTGGGGGAATAACGCGTATATAGGGAACTACGGCGACAATTCGCTGCTGTATTTCTTCCGGTACCAAAACGCACCAAACAACAGCTCGCTCGCGGAAAATGCGCGGACCGGAACCAACATCTCGCAGAGCGGAACGCTGTTCGACATCATCCGCCAGGATGTGCTGGGGAATCGGCTGCCGCAAGTATCGTGGATTGTGGCGCCGGAAGCTTACACGGAGCACGGGAACTGGCCGCCGAACTTTGGGGCTTGGTACACATCGCAGATGCTGGATGCGCTGACGGCGAATCCCGAGGTTTGGAGCAAGACGGTGTTGTTCCTCATGTACGACGAGAACGATGGCTTCTTCGACCATATGGTGCCGCCCACTCCGCCCATGTCGCGAGCGCAAGGCATCTCGACGGTGGGCACGACCAATGAATTGTTCAACGGTTCGCTCAGTTACCCAGCGTCCAACTTCACACCGGGACCGTACGGGCTTGGGGTACGCGTGCCGATGATCGTAATTTCACCCTGGAGCAAAGGTGGATGGGTGAACTCGCAAGTGTTCGATCATACGTCGCTGATTCGCTTCGTGGAACGCCGGTTCGGGGTGACAGAGCCAAACATAACGGAATGGCGGCGCACCGTGGTGGGCGATCTGACTTCGACATTGGACTTCGACTCGCCGAACAGCAAGGTCGTGCCCCTGCCGGACACCTCCTCTTATCAACCACCGAACCAGAACCGATATCCGGATTACGTGCCGACTCCGCCGAGCAATCAGGCTCTGCCGCAGCAGGAGGCGGGCACCCGCCCTGCCCGCGCGTTGCCTTACGACCTGCATGTCCATGGAGAAGTAAACTCGTTGCAGGGAGCCATCGAGCTGCACTTCCGCAATTCAGGCGGAGCCGGCGCGTTCTTGCAAGTGCGCTTCGGAGATGGCCAGACCGGGCCACGGGCGTACACTGTGGGAGCCGGCGACGAAACCTCGGACACATTCGGAGCTAGCGGCAACTCGTACGATTTGTCGGTGTTTGGCCCCAACGGCTTCTTGCGTACCTTTGCTGGTGGCCTAGCGGCGGGAAGCGCCAACCTCACAGTGAGGACCATTCGACATAAGGATTCCGAAGGCATCGCACTCGAGATTCACAACCACGGCTCAAGCGCCGAGAGAGTGAAGGTCACCGACGCGTACTCCAGCAAGACAACAACGCAACAGGTGCAGCCGCACGGGACTTTCACGCACTATAGCGAGCTGCATAAATCATTCGGCTGGTACGACTTCACCGTACAGGCTGATTCCGATGCGAGCTTTCAGCGCCAACTTGCAGGGCACATAGAAACCGGAAGAGACAGCGTGAGCGATCCAGGGATTGGCGCGGTCTAGCGGCAAGCTGCCGTTGTGGCCTAACAAAACCATCCACATTGGTAAAGAACAGTTGGAGTCCGGGACACCCACGTCTGGGCCGACAATGCAGGCCCTGCCGACCAGAACAAGATAGGGAGGCGACTGCAAGTTTCCCGGTTTACGGCGGAAGAGTTATGGGCGGTCGGGGCTTTCGACGACTTCGTCGATCGCGAAATAGGTGACTAACGCGACAGCGGCGATGGCGTACCAAATGAACTTGCTCCGAGCAGCTTTAATGGGCGGTCCGCCGTAACCCTTGGTGCCTGCGCCCTGAGGACCCTGAGGCGGTGCGTTGGGGTCGAGGACAACACGATAGGCTGTGCCTTCCGGAATCTCGCGCACGTCATCCTCGACGGCGATGGTCAGGGAACCGCGCGTGCTGCGGACGATCAATTCCTTGGGAGTCAGGACCGTGACTCGCCCGACAGTGGGCTGATCAGAGTTCGCGCGAATCACGGCGGAACCCACGTGCAAGACAAAAGCATTCGAATTGGCGGTCGAAAAAGTGGCGGTGCCGAGAGTGAGTGTGGCGGCCGGGGCGGCGGCATCCTGAGAGAAGGTCGCCATGCTCCCGCTGGCGAGGAGCAACCGCGCAGCTCCGGCGCGGACCTGCATGCTCCCGGTCTGTTCGGTGCTCAGACGGTCGCCGCTGAAAACGGTGGCTCCGACCGAGGCTTTCGCGGCGCCAACGTGGGCGCGGTCGGCATAAACGACAACGCCGAGCGAAGCAGAAGGAGCGGCCCAAATAGGAGTGGAAAAAAGCGAGAACGAGACGAGCAGGGCGAGGAAGCTTTTCGAAATTGAAACCCAGTCAGTCGAGCGGGTGACGGCGAAAAATTTCATGCTGCTGGCGACTGTAAGACGATCTTTGCTGCTGGTGACTGTAAGACAGTCAACGCGCAGGCGGGTCATTAAACGCCTCCAAGAGGGCCACGGCAAGAATACTGAGTAAATTTCATGCCGTCAATCAGTAAACACTCATTGTGAGAAAAAAGTAACGCTGGCTGGGGCAAGAGCGGAGTTTGCTGGCCGATGAAGGCTTCCGCTGTTACAATGCTGGCAAAAGATGACTGACTGGAAACAGATTACCGCCCGCATCCGCCGCGCGCGAACCAGCAAAGATCCCGCGGGGCAACTATCGAATCTTTACCAGAAAACACGGGATGCCATGGTGGCGTTCGAGCTCGCGAAGTATTTCGAAACTTCCGGGCAGAATGCCGATGCCGCCAAATGGTACTCCGCGGCGGCGGAGAGATTTCGGCGCGCGGATTGGAAAGTGAAGGCGCAGGAAGCGGCAGTGCGGCTGGGCGGCGCGCCTGGTGAGATCCCGCTGGAAGCGGGAGCTCCGCCAACGGGTGAGTTTGCTTTGACGCCTCCGCCGGTTACGGAGCCGGAGGCAGAATTGCCATTTGAACAGAATCCAGAAGCATTGGAATCGTCTGTAGCGGTGAGCAGCGAAATCCAGCAAGCGACAGAAAGTTTGGGGAACACTTCTTCTCCTGCCGCGGTTGATAAGAAAGGCCGGCGACGGGGCCGCCGAGGTGGCCGAAACCGCCGCAAGGGAAGCGACGGGAAGGAAGCAGCGGTATCTCCCAGTCAACAGAGTTCCGCAACGCCTGCGCCACGACGCGGATTGCCCTCGGCGGTATTCAATGAATCGGCCGAGCCGATTCCTCCGCGAGTGACGCACAGCCACGCAATTCCCAGCTTGCCAGTCGAACCGATTGGGGAGCCAGGAGGAGCGAGCGTCAAGGGACGCTATGGCGATCCCGGACTTTCCTCGCGGATTTCTTTGTTGGAAATGCAATTCCGCCGGCTTATGACTTGTCCACCGGCGAAGCTCGAGGAAGCAGATCATGCTCCAGCGGGGCCGGGCGTGTTTGTACTGACGGATTCGGACCTGACAAGCTATTACTATGTGGAAGCTTGCCAGACGCTGCGGATCGCCATTGGCAATTTGCTGCGCGGCGGATCCAGGGGCCGCGGCGGGGATTCGATCAAGCCGCAGCTAGCGCAGCATCTAGGAATTCAGGAAGCGCGCGTCGCGAAGTATCTTGCGGAGCACTGCGTGGTGCGATGGCTGCAATTGGATGAAGGCGCTTCCAATTTTGCGCATTTTGTCATCGCGGTGCTGCGTCCGGCGCTCAACGAGTAGGAAATCCACGGCTGAGAATGTGCAAAAGACTTCCTCGGGAATGGCAAGTTCCAGCCCATTCGCACTACTAGTAACCCCCTTTTGAGGTTCGGAGCATTGCCGTTCACTGCGCCCTATTGCCGTTCGACCCCCAATATAGGCCGTTCAGTGCAAGATACTGGCATTTGCCCCAGGCAAGCTTCAAACTATAGGAGTCCAAAGACTTATTGGAAGTACTTAGGTACCGTGGTACGGTTTGAAGCATCAAAGAAGTGAGCCCGGGGGCACTCGTTTGAGCTCGGCTCGGACGATTGATAGGGCTCAATAAACTCAAGGGCCAAGTGCAAGGCATTTTTGAAAGTGGAGGATAGAGGTTTATGCCGAATCAAGTAGGCACGCAAATCGCGAGGACGTTTGATTGGGTAGTTTGCAAGACTGCTGGAATCACCTTTAACACCATCCAGTACTTCAATAAGCGCAATCCCAATCCTTCGGTCACGCCGAAGTGGTCGGACAAGCCGCTGCTGAAATCGTGGGAGAAGACCAAGCCGACGCTGGGCTTCCCGCGGCAGACAGATTCTCTTTGCCCCGCGTGCGTGAAAGAAGCGCGCGAGGCGATCATCGCCGGAAAAAAAGATTGGCGCGACCTGATGCACGAAAAGGTCGGCGAGATTAAGGCACAGATCATTGAGCGCGACGGCCAGGTGTGGATGGTGAAGGATTGTCCCCTCCATGGCCACTATGAAGACATGATGGCCGTCGACTCCAAGTTCCTCAACTGGATCGAGAAGCAGTTCCCCGGCCGCGACATTCCCGCGCACAACGACGAAGACCTTCACAAGCATGGCTCCTCGACGGTGCGCTATGGCCGCGGCTCGGTTTTGACTGTTGACCTTACCAACCGCTGCAACATGATGTGCGATCCGTGCTTCATGGATGCCAACCAGGTCGGATATGTGCACGAGTTGGGATGGGAAGAAATTAAGGAAATCCTCGACAACGCGTTGAAGATTAAGCCGCGCCGTCAGATGTCCGTGCAGTTCTCGGGCGGCGAGCCGACCATGAGCCCGTACTTCTTTGACGCAGTTTCCTACGCGCGCAAGATCGGCTACAACAGCGTGCAGGCCGCGACGAACGGCATCGAATTTGCCAAGAGCAAGGAGTTTTGCAAGAAGGCGTTTGAAGCGGGCATGCGCTACGCGTACCTGCAATTCGACGGCATCGGCAACGACGCCAACAGCCACCGGCAGATCGGCAACTTGTTCGACGTGAAGCTGCGCGCCATCGAAAACATGCACGAAGCGGGCATCGAAATCGTGCTGGTGGTGACCATCGTCAACAATGTGAACAACGACCAGGTGGGCACCATCGTGAAGTTTGCGATGGAGAACCCCAAGAAAATCGCGTTCGTCAGCTTCCAGCCGGTTTCGTTTACCGGTCGCGACGAAGACATCACTCCGGAACGCCGCTTGCGCCAGCGCTACACTCTTTCGCATTTGGCTCAGGACGTCAGCAGCCAGGTGGGCAAAGTCGAGCCTACGCGCGACTGGTTCCCGATTTCGTTCATCAGCACGTTCGCCGGATTCTCGGACATGGTCAAGGGGCAAGAGTCGAATTGGGGCTCGCTCTCCTGCGGCTGCCACCCGAACTGCGGGGTGGGCACGGCGCTGATGATCAACAAGGAAACGAAGGAATGGGCTCCCGTTCCGCGATTCCTGGACGCCGAGCAACTGACCAAAGACGTAACCGCCATTACCGACGCGGCGCGCGGAAAGAATTTCTCGAACTTCATGATGGCCATGGCCCTCTTGAAGAACTACCACCCGTTCCAGGGGCCGAAGGGGCTGAAGCTGTATGACCTCTTCAAGAAGTTTGACAAGACCTGGGCGCTGACCAAGGGCGCGGAGAAGAAGTATGGCCGGACTTCCCCCGAGCGCACTTACGAAGATGCCATGAAGCGCCGCCAGACCGATCCCTGGAACTTCCTGTTCATCGCGGGGATGTGGTTCCAGGATTTGTTCAACTACGACTTCCGCCGCACGGAAATGTGCATCATTCCTTACGCGACGCAGCAGGGCGAGATCAGCTTCTGCGCGTACAACACTGGCGTGGGATGGCGGCAGATCATCGAGAACATGCATAAGAACGCGACCGTGGCCGAGTGGTACAAGACGCACGGCAAGCATGAAATCTATGCCAAGGGCAAGACCGTCAACCTGCAGAGCTTCGAGCATTCCCTGAAGATTGACTCGGAAGACGCTGCTCGCGTGCGCCACCTGGAACACGACATCCCGGTGACCGCGGCGGAAGAAGAGCGCGCTCGCCGCAAGAAGGCTTACGAAGAGCAAGCCAAGGTGCGCGCGATCTACGAAGAGCTGGTGCTGAAGAAGCCTCAGCCGACGGTCGTGCAGATTGGCACGGTCAGCGACATCGCCAAGGCGGTTCCGGCCAACTTCGCGAACGCGGGCAAGCCGGTCACCATCGCACCGGCGAATGGCAATGGCCACTCCAATGGTAACGGCGCTACCGCCAAGACGGACGAAAAGGCAGCGGAAGCTGTCGCTGGCGACTAAGTATCCTGTCCAAATCCGCAGATTCCAATGGCTCCGTGCTCTGCATGGGGCCATTGCTTTTTGGGAAATGGAATGATCATTGGGTGAGGCTGGTATAATCGCTGGGAGGAATCGAATAGGATCCGAACATGCCAATATACGAATACATTTGCGAGGATTGCCAGACGCACTTTGAGAAAATCGTGCTGAACAAGACGCAGGAGATTGCCTGCCCGAAGTGCGCGGGGAAGAAGAACGCCATTCAGCTTTCGGTGTTCAGCGCGGCGAACGGATCGAGCAACGGCGTTTCCGCTAAGTCCTCCGGAGGATCCTCGAGTGGCGGTGGCAGCTGTTGTGGCGGTGGTTGCGGCTGCAACTAGGTTTGTATGGACATTCTTTCTTTCACTTTCACTGTTATTGCGGTTTTGGTGCTGGGGTCTGCCTGGCTCCGCCTTCGTTCCAACTGGCGGTCAGTTCAATCGATGCGTGCGAGTAATAAAGAAACGGTTGTCGATGCCAGCTTCGATCCGCCCGAAGGTCTTGATGTCGCAGAACATCTCGGGCACGGTCATGATGGCGGCCATCACTCTGGCGATTCCGCCGTGCATCATTCCGGTGATTTCCACGGCGGTGACCACGGAGGATTTGACGGCGGTGGCGGACATCACTGAATCTGGACTCTTGGGACGCAACGGTTACGGCTGCAACTGACTTGCGACGGAGCAGTGCTTAAGCCATGTTGATCAGGCACTCTTCTCTATTATTGTTCATCACCGGTGCGGCGATCCTGCTGGTGATCCCCGGCCCGGCCGTGACGTATGTGGTCAGCCGGAGTATCGGACACGGGCGCGCGGCGGGTCTTGTTTCGGTCCTGGGCATCGTGACGGGGACGTTGTGCCACGTGGTTGCGGCGGCGTTGGGAATTTCCGCACTGCTGGCTTCTTCGGCGGCGGCGTTTCAGTTCGTCAAGTATCTTGGCGCGGCCTACCTGATCTATCTCGGAATTAAGACGCTGCTTCGCAAGGATGAGCAGCTTGTGGAAGCCGATAGCGGCGAGACAAAGTTGATTCGCATCTATGGGCAGGGACTGCTAGTCAATCTGTTGAATCCCAAGACGGCGCTCTTCTTTCTGGCCTTTCTGCCGCAATTTGTTGATCCGGCGCGCGGGCACGTTTCGCTGCAAATCCTGCAATTAGGAATCTTGTTTGCGCTGATGGGATGGTGCAGCGATTCGGTCTATGCCGTGATCGCGGGAACAGTGGCCGAACGGATTCGCGGCAGCTTGCGGCTCCGGCGCGTCCAGCGCAACCTTTCCGGTGGAGGGCTCATCGCGTTGGGGCTAGCGTCTGCGTTTACCGGATCGCGATCAAAGTAGATTGGGCACGCGCTGCGAGCGGCAGCCTCTCCGCACACTCGCCTATTGCGGGCGCGAATAATTCAGTAAATTCGGTGGAATCGGATTCTTCGGATTACCGCGCGGATCGGGTACGGGTGTTTGCGCCGCCCACTTCATAGGGATGACGCCGGTCCATGCCGGTGAGGCGTAGTCTTCCTCTTCATCGACGGCAAAGCCGGTGCGCACTTTGGCGGAAGCTTCGACGAGCGGCACAGCCAGGACCATCGTGCCCTTCAACTCCTGCTCGCTGGGCGGGCGCACCGTGGCCCAGCGGCCACGAATGACGTATTCGACGAAGTCACGCATGGCCGCAAGCTTGGCGGCCTCGCCCTCGACCGGCTCGGCTTTTCCCATTACAACGACGGAACGATAGTTGACGGAGTGGCCGACGGCTGTGGGAGCGCACACGATGCCGTCAAGAAGGGTCACGCTGAGACAGAAAGGCGCGCCGCTCGCAAGCGTCTTCATCAGGCGGCTGGCGACCGAGCCATGCAAGAACAATTTGTCGCCGACCCGCACGTAGTTAGTCGGCACAACAAAGGGCTGGCCGTCCACCACGAACGCCAGGTGGCAGACAAAGGCTTCATCGAGAATGGAATAGATTAATTCACGATCATAGCTACCGCGATCCGGCTTACGGCGAACTTTGGTTCTTTCGGTGGGAGTGAATTGGCTCATAAAGGCAGGCTAATCCCCATCAAACTTTGCGGCAAGAGCCAATCTGGATTAGACAGCTGAATTGACCTCGGCTAGGAATCGTGTAGGCTGATGGGCGCGACGCAATCGGAAAAGAGAAGAGACCGAGACGATTCATGGCTGCCGCAAAGGCTGTCTTCACCCGCGAAACATTTAAGTTCTTCAAAGACCTCGGCCGTCACAACCACAAGGAGTGGATGGACGCGAACCGCGAGCGCTATCAGGCTGCACTGGTTCAGCCCCTCCGGCGCTTGCTGGAAGAGCTATCGCCAGCGGTGCTCGAACTTGATACGCGCTTCGACACCACTGGCCGCACCGGCACGAATTTCTCCCGGATCAATCGCGATATCCGCTTCGCCAAGGATAAGACGCTCTACAAAACAAACATGTACTTGAAGTTCTCCGTTCCTCCGCCAACCAAGCGGGAAACGGGCCAGCTTTACGTGGGGCTTTCAAAGGACACGGTCACCGCGGGTTTCCGCATTTACTCGGGCGGGAAACGCAAAGAGTCAACTCTGGCGTTGATTGCCGAGCCGCGCGCGGCGGCCGATTTGAGCTGGGCCGCGAAACAAAAGAAACGACTCGGCCGGCGATACGAAAGCTACTGGTACACGACAATAAAAGGCGAGTGGACAAGCCACCAGGGTTGGCCTACCACTCCCGAGGATTGGAAAAAGATCCAGGCGTGGATCGTACGGCGGAAATTCGCGCCCGCAGTGGCCACGCGCGCATCCTTTCCGCGCGAAGCGGCGAAGGTTTTTCGAGATGTTTATCCGCTGCTGCATTTCACTTCGTTGCCGGAGTAGGAGAGGAAGCGACCATGAATCGCCAGACCGAGCAACTCAAGACGCGGAGAAAATTTCTCCGTATGCTCTCGGCAAGTCCGCTGCTGGCCAGCCCGGGATTGCTTGCCGGTTCTTTCTCCAATCTTTTAGCGGCGGGAGAGGTGACGGAGAAGAAATTTCTCGGCTGGCTCGATTCCTTGCCGCAAAGCGACGAAGTGATTTCCTCCCCCGACCAGGCACTCGAGGTGATGGATTTTGAGGCGGCCGCGCGCAAGGCGCTGCCTCCCGCGCATTTCGGCTATCTGGCAACTGGCGTGGACGACGACGCTACGTTGCGCGCGAATCGTGAGGCTTACTCGCGCATCCAGATTCGGCCTCGCCGGCTGGTGGACGTCGAAGAGATCGACATGTCCGTAAAGCTGCTCGACACAAAATGGAAAACGCCGCTCGTACTCTCGCCGGTGAGCGCTCAGAAGGCCTTTCATCCAGAAGGGGAGGTCGCCGTGGCCCGCGCAGCCCGCGCCAAAGGCCACCTGATGATGTTGTCCACGGTCGCGACTTCGTCGATTGAAGAGGTTACCGTCGCGGCAGGCGCCCCCGTCTGGCAGCAGCTCTATCCAACGAACGTATGGGAAGTTGGCCGCGCCATTGTGAAGCGCGCGGAAGCCGCCGGGTCGCCTGTGATCGTCCTCACGGTGGACTTGCAGGAGGGCAGCAACCGCGAAACCTTATTCCGGGCGCAGAGGGTGGATAAGCGGGAATGCTCCGCTTGCCATCAGAGCGCCTACACGGGCTATGCGCAAGGAAGGCCTCGAGCAGGCTCGGGGGGATACGCCCAATTCGTTGCGCGGAAGCCGATGTTCGCCGGTCTCGACGTGTCAAAGGTCACCGCCACTCACCCATTGAACATGGATTGGGATTACGTGAAGCGATTGCGCGATACCGTGACCGTCAAACTGTTCCTCAAAGGCATTGTCACGCGCGAAGACGCGCAGCTCGCGGTCGAGCACGGCGTGGACGGCCTGATGGTCTCGAATCACGGCGGGCGCGCCGAAGAGACTCTTCGCTCCACGATCGAAAGCCTGCCCGAGGTAATTGAAGGCGTGGCCGGGAAGATTCCGGTGATTGTGGATGGCGGCGTCCGGCGCGGCACGGACATTTTCAAAGCACTCGCGCTGGGGGCCACCGCCGTCGGGATCGGCAGGCCTCACGCGTGGGGACTGGCCGCGTTCGGCCAGCCCGGCGTCGAGGCCGTGCTCGAAATCCTGCGCCGCGAATTGCGCACCATCATGCGCCAGGCGGGTACCACCTCGGTGGACAAGATTACGCGGAACTATATTGTTGGCCGCTTGTCCTGATCGTGAATGCATCTCTCACGGCGCCCAGAGGCGCAGCCCCAGCAGATGCCACGACCAAAAAAAGCCCGTGAGCACGCAGCAGGCGGAGGAAACCAGGAGCGAATGAATCCTCACGCCGCGGTGGATTTCTTCCTTCGGAACCCGCAGAACCAGGACGAGGCCGACGATGGAAAAGACCGGAAAGAAGAAAGTTCCCAGGAATATCCCAAGGGTCCAGAGGTTGAACGTCCCGATTTGGGTGCCGTTGAGTTTCGAGAGGCAGAGGGGCGCGAGCAACAGCGAGAGGGTTGCCAGCAATGGCGCAACGCGGACGGAAAGGTGCCGCACCTCCTTCATGGCGCCGATGAGCTTCATAAAAAGCCAAACGAGCGCGTAGGGCAACGTCGTCAGCATGAGGGACAGGCAAAGCGAGAGCAAGGTGATCCGAAGGAAGGGAAAGGCGATGCTGCTCCGCTCGCTGTAGCCAAGGCCTTCAAGTCCGCTGCCCACTACGGCCATGTCACCGGCTTCGGTAACGAAAAAAACAATCGTGCCTTCCGGTTCTTTCTCCCCCCGGAAGAGGTTTTTGCCGACGGGGAGAAGCGGCTCGGCCTGCCCAAATAGCCCCGAGCGCGTCAGCTTGCCGTTGGTGACGCGGATGCGCGTCCCGCCGGTCAGCTCATCCACGAAGGCAAACAACTGGCTTCGCGGCGCGCGTGGAGCGTAATAGCCCGCGAACATCTGCAAATCTTTCAAGGGGAGCGCCGTTACAGGCTGCTGCGGTTTCGGAAAATCTCTGGAAAGAAATTCAGCCGCCAGCCGATTCAAGCTTTCCAGAGCCTGCTGGGAATTGTCGCTGTTCAGCAGGACGACGTAACCCCAGTTTTGCTCTGGGATGTAGCGATACGAAGAAATGAAGCCGTCAATTCCGCCGTCGTGGCCGTGCGTCACCACGCCGCCTTCCACGCTCGAATAGTTACAGAGGCCGTAGCCGAGGCGCAGCCCGTTCTTCGCGGCCAGCGTGGTTTCCGGAGCTTCCATGCGCAGGATCGATTCGGGTTTCACCAGTTGCGCGTCTCCCGCCTTTCCCCGCCGCAGGAAAAATTGCACCACCTTTGCCAGCTCTCCCGGTGAAGCCTTCAGGTCCCCCGCCGGCCGCAGATAGATGAAGGGATAAGCGCCAGGCTTCGGCGGATTGCCCTCGTACGCTGTGGCAAGCAGAGCTTTGTTGGCATCCGTGAAGGGATAGTCGGCGTTTTCCATTTCCATCGGGCGAAGAAAAGTTTCCCGGATGTACTGGTCGAAAGGCTTTCCCGTGGTTTTCTCGATCAAGTAGCCCGCGACGGCGTTGCCAGGATTCGAGTACGACATGCGCGTTCCAGGAGGCCAGCGCACGGTTTCCGGCTCTGTAAATCGCTTGAAAACTTCGAGCAAGGGAAAATCGTAGCGATCGTGAATGTTGTAGACTTCGCTGGGCTCCATGTCGTCGAAGCCCGCAGTGTGTTCGAGCAGATTCACGATGCGCACGGGATGGGTGGTTTCCCAGCGATTCTTGAGCGGGATCTCCGGAGCGATGTCCTGCAACCGCGCATAGAGATTGATCTTTCCTTCTTCCTGCAATTTCAGCAGCGCCAGCGCGACGAAGGTCTTGCTGATCGAGCCTACGCGAAATTCCGTGTCGCAGCCGACGGCGCGTTTCCCGGCGATGTCCGCCTCGCCGATTCCGCCGCACCAGAGAACTTGTCCGTTTGCAACAAGCGCCACTCCCGCTCCCGGAACATGCTCCTTGTCGAGCACGTCTTTCATCGCTTTCTGCAACTCAAGGAGAGTCTTGGGGTGCGGCTGATCGCCTTTTTGTTGCGCCATGCACGCAGCGGAAAGCGAAAGTATCACCGCTGCGATCAACAGCGAACCTGCGGCAGCCAACTCTAAGCGGCGCATGCGGCGCTCCTTAGGACGCGGGGCGCGTCCGAGGGCCGCATTGTATCCGCGAATTCGTTCGACGCAAACCAAATCAGGAGGCGGCTAGCCTCGCCACCGCTTTCCAGACGATTGACGCTGCCCGCACTCTCGCATACGATGCCGCACGTTACACTTTTCGAATTTCAAAGGTTGCGAAGGAGCCCCGCCGCTTATGAAGTCTCCAATTCGTTATTTGAGCGCCGCCGCGCTGCTGCTTTTTGGGATGAATCTGAGTATTGCCCAGCAGCCGCCCGCACAGCCAGCCCCGGATAAGGCTGCGGAAAAGCCCAAAGAAGAAAAGAAGCCGCCCACTCCCGAAGAAAAGATCGTTCAGACCAAGCATTCGCTGAAAATCGGCGGGCAGGAGATCAAGTACACCGCGACGGCCGGCACCATTCTCCTGAAGCTGGAAGACGGCACTCCCAAGGCCAGCATCTTCTACGTGGCGTACACCAAGGATGACGCTAGCGACGCGAGCCAGCGTCCACTCACTTTCAGCTTCAATGGCGGACCTGGTTCTGCCTCCGTGTGGCTGCATCTTGGCTTGTTCGGCCCGCGTCGCGTGCAGATGGGCGATGCCGGAACGCTGCTTCCCCCGCCTTACAAGCTGGTGGACAATGACGTGTCGCTCCTCGACATCAGTGACCTTGTCTTCATCGATCCCGTTTCCACGGGATACAGCCGCGCCGTTCCCGGCGAAGCGCCAAAACAATTTTTCGGCGTCACGGAAGACGTCGAGTCCGTCGCGGACTTCATCCGGCTCTATGCCACGCGCAACAAACGCTGGGCTTCACCGAAGTTTCTTGCCGGCGAAAGCTACGGGACCACGCGCGCCGCCGGTCTATCCGGCTATCTCCAGCAGCGCTATGGCATGTACCTCAACGGCATCGTCCTGATTTCCACAATTTTGAATTTCGAGACGGCGGAGTTCGATGTTGGAAATGACCTGCCATACATTCTCTATTTGCCAACCTACACGGCCATCGCTTGGTACCACAAAAAACTGCCTGCGGACTTGCAGGGTGGCGACGTTCAAAAAGCCGTCGAGGAATCGCGTAAGTTTGCCGTTGGCGAATACGCGGATGCCCTGATGACGGGTGACCCTCTGCCCGCCGCTAGACGCACAGAGATCGAGCAGAAGCTAGCGCGCCTCACAGGGCTCTCGGCCGACTACATTGATCGTACTAACCTGCGCATCGAAATCCAGCGCTTCACGAAAGAGTTGCTGCGCAACGAGCGCCGCACGGTCGGCCGTATTGATGCGCGCTTTCTGGGGATCGATCGCGATGCCGCAGGTGAAGACCCGGAGTACGATCCCAGCATCGCTGCGATCATTGGCCCGTATTCGGGCATGCTCAACGATTACGTGCGCAACGATCTCAAGTTTGACAGCGACTTGCCGTACGAAGTCTTGACCGGGCGCGTGCGGCCGTGGAACTACGCACCCTATGAGAATCGCTACGTCAACGTCGCGGAAACACTGCGCAGAGCCATGACGCAGAATCCATTCCTGCATGTTTTTGTCGCCAAGGGCTACTACGACCTGGCCACGCCGTTCTTTGCCGCGGACTACACTTTCGATCATCTTGGGCTTGACCCGACGCTGCGCAGCCATCTCACTGGCGCGTACTACGAAGCCGGCCACATGATGTACGTTCATCCGCCTTCGCTGGCCAAGCTCAAAGCGGATATCGCGCAATTCATCAAATCCAGCGCAGCGGCGAATCCGGCGAAATGAAGCGCCTATTCAGCATTGTCATTTGGCTCGTGGTCGCCCTGCTTGGCGCGGGAGCGTTTGCCAAGATCGCATTTGATCGCGGAGAATCCCTCAACGCGACCTGGTTCGTCGTTGCCGCAGTCTGTTGTTATCTGGTCGCGTACCGGCTCTATTCCGCGTTTGTTGCCGCTAAAGTGCTCGCACTGGACGACACACGAGCCACTCCGAGCGAGCGCCTCGACGATGGCCGCGACTTCGTACCCACCAACAAGTGGGTTCTCTTCGGCCACCATTTTGCCGCTATCGCTGGTCCTGGCCCGCTTGTCGGGCCGACCCTTGCTGCGCAATTCGGCTACTTACCGGGCACGCTCTGGCTAATCGCAGGCGCGGCGTTCGCGGGCTGCGTGCAAGATTTCGTGATTCTCTTCTGCTCCATTCGCCGCGACGGAAAATCCATCGGCCAGATGGCGCGCGAAGAAGTCAGCGAACGCGGCGGCTTTATCGCGCAACTAGCCGTGCTGGCGATCATGACCATTCTTCTCGCCGTGATCGGCCTCGTCGTGGTGAACGCCCTCAAATCTTCCCCTTGGGCTACTTTCACATTGGCGATGACCATTCCCATCGCGCTGCTTCTCGGTCTTTATCTTCGCTTCGTCCGGCCCGGCCGCGTGCTGGAAGCTTCGGTCATGGGTGTGGCCCTGGTGCTTTTTGTGGTCGTCGCCGGGCAGTGGGTTGCCGATTCTCCTTCTTGGGCTCGTGTCTTCACGTTGAGTGGCGTCGCGCTAGCCTTCGCCATCATCGCCTACGGTTTCGCAGCATCAGCTCTTCCGGTCTGGTTGCTGCTCGCGCCGCGCGATTATCTGAGCGCGTTCATAAAGGCTGGCGCTATCTTTTCTCTCGCCGCGGGCATCCTGATTGTCCGCCCGCAAGTCTTGATGCCGCCGTTGACGCGCTTCATCGACGGCACCGGCCCCGTCTTCGCCGGAAAAATTTTTCCCTTTTGCTTTATTACCATTGCGTGCGGCGCGATCAGCGGGTTCCATTCACTGATCTCCTCCGGCACCACGCCGAAGATGATCCTTCGCGAGAGCCACGCGCGCTTCATCGGCTATGGCGCGATGCTTCTCGAATCATTCGTCGGCGTGATGGCCATGGTCGCCGCGTGCGCGATGCCACCCGGCGTCTATTTCGCCATCAACAGCCCGCCCAGTGTTGTCGGAAACGCAGGCGATGCAGCAGCCTCGACGATCAGCGGCTGGGGCTATCCGCTGCAAGCGCAAACCATGACCGACCTCGCTCACAAAGTTGGCGAGATCACCCTGTGGAATCGTGCCGGTGGCGCGCCTTCCCTCGCCGTGGGCATGGCACAAATCTTTTCGAGCACTATCGGCGGCGAACGTCTACTCAGCATCTGGTACCACTTCGCCATCATGTTTGAAGCGCTCTTTATTCTGACCGTGCTCGACGCCGGCACGCGCGTCGGCCGCTTCATGGTTCAGGATCTCGGCGGCCGATTTTGGAAGCCCTTCGGCCGCACCCGCTGGATGCCTGGTGTTTTGATTTCTAGCGCCATTATCGTTGCGCTGTGGGGCTACTTCCTTTATCAAGGCGTCGTGGATCCGCTCGGTGGAATCAACTCCCTCTGGCCGCTCTTCGGCATCTCCAATCAATTACTCGCGGCGGTCGCGCTCGTCGTCGCCACCACCATCCTGATGAAAATGGGCAAGCTCCGCTGGATTTGGGTCACGCTGCTGCCGATGGCCTGGCTCGTCATCATCACCATGACCGCGAGCTACCAGAAAATCTTCGATGCCAATCCGCGCATCGGTTTCTTGGCCTACGCCAAAGTCCTGGCCGCGCAAATTGCTGCTGGCAGAATTCCCGCCGAAAAAGTTGCCGAAACGCAGCGCCTCATTTTCAATCAGCGTCTCGACGCGGCGGTCACCGGCGTGCTCGCCGCCATGATCCTGGTTCTGATTTTTGAAGCCCTCGTGCACTGGTATTCGATTCTCAGTCACCGCAAGGAGTCCGTCCTTCACGAATCGCCCTATGTTGCCACGCGCTGGGCCGCCGACTATTCCGGCGCCGCCCACGGAGACGATTGATGCGCCACCTCTCAAAAACAGCCGCACGCCTCTTCCGCCGGTTTTGGCGTGGCCTCCGCGAATGGTGCGGCGACGCTGCCTACGAAACTTACCTGCGCTCCAATGGCAAGCAGGCAAGTCCGACTTGCACACTTACCCCGGCCGAGTTCTACGTGGAACAACTCAACCGCCGCTACTCCAAGCCCAACCGCTGCTGCTGACCGGCTGTCCACTCGGCTCTTGTCAGGGCGCTGTCGCGGGAGTAGACTCACCTCAATTTCACTTGGGCCCTTCAAATTACATTCACTTCGGAGGGAAAAATGCCACGTTTGCCTCGTCTCTTTGTACTTCCTCTCCTCGCGCTAGCCGCTAGCCTGATCTACTTCAGTTCTTCCGCGCAGGAGAAAACTTCCAAACCTGATTTTGATATGACCGCCAGCTACATCGAAGCTTGCAGCTGCGACATGTTCTGTCCCTGCTACTTCAACACCCATTCCACGAATCACATGAGCATGGGCGACAAGCACATGGATGAACAGTTTTGCCGCGCCAGCCTGGTTCTCAAAGTCGATAAAGGTATGTATAAGGACGTCAAGCTGGATGGCGCCAAAGTCTGGATCGCCTCTGACCTGGGCAGCGATTGGAGCACCGGCAAGGACTCATGGCTGGTCGTGAACTTCGATCCCAGCGTCACCAAGGAACAGCAGGGCGCGCTTGCGGACATCCTCGGGCAACTTTATCCGATCCCCTGGCAAAAGAAGGCCGTGCAAACCGTGGCGTTCTCATGGAACGTCGACACGAAAACGGGTGTGGCGCATGCCAAGATGAGCGATGGCAAAGGCGAAGTTATCCTCGAGCGCGTGAAGGGCGACAATTCCAGCCACGAAGTTGTCATGCACAACCTGAAATACTGGGGCGCGCAGTCCAACGACGGCTTCCGCATGTGGAAGAACAAGCATGAAACCTTCGAAGGAGACGGTCACAAGTTTTCCTACGACGGGACGAATGGGTTCCTGATCACCATCCACTATTCGGGCAATGCCAAGCCGGCATCTGCGGATTGATCCGCGATTCGAATCAGCTTCGGCAGCAGCGCCTTGCTGGAAAGTAAGGCGCTGCTGCCTAGATCTCTTCCTCGTCGTCCGTGGCAAGTTTTAGTGCGGTTGTCTTGTGCGTGATGCGGATGTTGTGCTTGCGAATTCCGGTGAGGATAGCCCTGCGCGTCTCTGCCGGTAGCATTTCCGGCGCAAAGACTCCAGCAAGTTCCCGCGGCAAGTATTTTATGAACAGTGCCGCGACATGCGCAGTGGCGTACGCCACCGGTGTCGTAAACCGTCCTTGTTGCCGGATTTGATAAAGCGTGGGGAAAGTACAATCACTGCGAATCAGCAAGCGCTGATCTTCTTTCTTGCCGCGCTTCACGCCCTGCACAAGTACAGCCGCCGCGAAACGGGCGTTCTGCAAAATCCCCTGGCGAATCAGCTTGGCAATCATGCGCGGAGAAGACGTTTGCGGAAAATGGCGCCGTAGCAATCCGCGCGACTTTGAGAGTTGTCCCAGCCGATGCCACCGCCGCAGACGGTCAATCTCATTACCGCCAATCTTTACGTCCAATTCGCGCATCGCAATGACGCGAGGCAGAGTGGCTACTTCATCTTGCGCCGCGAGCACTACGTTCGCTGTCCCAATCGGATCGATGAAGCGGAACTTTTCGATTTCCGAAAACCGCTTTCCTAGCTGAAATTTCCCATTCCGGTAAATTCGCGGGTGAGAAACCGCTTCGTCGAACGATACTTCCGGCGACCACTGGGAAATGGGATCGTCGCTCTCACTGCTTTCATACAGGCGGATGTGCACCGCTTCGACTTCGTCCAGCAATTCCGCCGCGCGCTTCACGAGCAGATTGGTCAGACCGGGCGCCGCCCCGGCATTGATCAGCGCCACGCGGTTTTTCTCTTCGAATTTCTTTGCGTAGCGGAACTGCTCGGCTTTGAAGGGATGGCGCGTTAGGTGAGAGCTGAGATCGACGTAGTACGCGCGTAACCGGAGTGCGGCTCGCAGGACAATCTCGTTAAAGACCGAAGCCGAGGCGTTGACGATGAGCTGGCAGCCTTTTGCTGCCTTCACTATGCCGCGCAGGTTTCGCGCGTTCACGGGCGTCACGGCGATGGTGCTCTTTTTGCCCAGAAAGCGCCGCGCGCGCTCCGGGTCGCGGTCTCCGCACCAGACCGTATGTCCTTGCCGCTCCAGCAATTGTGCGAGAAGCGAGCCGGTCGCCCCGGCCCCTAAAACGAAGATCCGCATGGCGTGGCCAAAACTCTATCACAATCCTAAGGGCCAACCTCACACTGGGTTTTCAGTGCAGCAATTGCATACTCCGGGCAGGGCGGAGTAGACTATGGCTGTAACTCCGACCCCTGCCGCCTACGGGAGAGACACCCCACGGCTGCTTGGGCGAAGCCCTGAGAAGTCATCGAGGCTGAGGGTTTGGACGGAAACGTCTGGGCCTCCCGTGCTTGGAAAGGAGCGATTCCCCGAAAATGCGCACATTTTCGGAAAGCGCCCGATTCCCAGTACTGGATTCGGGCGGTTTTGTTTAGAGTTCCAATTCGTCCCGGCAATGGGAGCTGCATCCAAGAAGCACGACCGGCTATGACCCTTCACGACAAATTCGGCCGCCAAATCACGGACCTCCGCATTTCCATCACCGACCGTTGCAACTTCCGCTGCGTCTACTGCCGCTCCGCCGACCCCGAAAACTACCGCGACCACGATGAAATTCTTTCCTGGCCCGAGTTGGACCGCCTCGCCAGGATCTTCCTGGGCCTGGGCATCCGTAAAATCCGCATCACCGGCGGCGAGCCCCTCGTTCGCGAAGGCGTCGAGGACTACATTGCCCGTCTCCACGCTCTCGGCGTCGAAGACCTCTCTATGACTACCAACGGCCACCTGCTGGCCGAACGCTGCGACCGCCTCCTCGCCGCCGGCCTTCGCCGCATCAATATCAGCCTCGATTCTCTCGATCCCGAGAAATTCGAGCGCATCACCAGAACCAAGTCCTTCTCAACGGTGATGCATAGCATCGAAGTCGCCCAGAAATCACGCCTCGCCCCCGCCAAAGTAAACGCCGTTCTGGTTCGAGGCATCAACGATGACGAAGTCGAAGCGTTTGCCTCCTATGCCCGTGAAACCGGCGTCATCATGCGCTTTATCGAATTTATGCCCTTGGACGCCGACCGCCACTGGACGCCCGGCCTCGTCGTTCCCGCCGCGGAAGTCCACCGCCGTATCCACGCCCGCTGGCCGCTCGAACAAATCCCCCACGAACGCAGCGAAACCGCCCGCAAGTACCGTTTTGCCGACGGCGCACCTGGCGAGATCGGACTCATCGCCCCGGTAACCCAGCCCTTCTGCGGCCACTGCTCACGCATCCGGCTGACTGCCGACGGCAAGCTCCGAACCTGTCTCTTCAGCAAAGATGACCACGACCTGCGGGTGATGCTCCGAGAGGGTGCGACCGACGAAGATCTTGTAACCTATATCCGCTCCATCGTCATCGAAAAGGAAGAGGGCCATCGCATCAACGAACCCGGCTTCGTACCGCCCTCCCGAACCATGGTGTTTATTGGCGGATAGTGGCAATTTGCCCCAAATATGAGAAAATGAAGCTTCCAGGCAGGGACCAGGGACCGCATAGCAACAGCCTCTAAGGCACGAATAACATCTACCATGGGCCACCTAATATCCATCTCGGATAGCAGCACCCTCATCGGCGCAGACCCGCCGGCCACGCTCCGCGCGCCGGAGATTGAAGCAGGCGTAGGCTGCGACTTTGACTCCTACCTCCTCGTGCCTGATAATGCCCTCGACGACCGCATTGCCGCCGCTAAGGCCCGCCTGGGCCGCGACGTCGTCATTCTGGGCCACCATTACCAGCGCGACGAAGTCATTAAGTTCGCCGACTTCCGTGGCGACTCCCTCAAACTCTCCTTTCAAGCCTCCCAAGCCGAGGGCCGCTACATCATCTTCTGCGGCGTGCACTTTATGGCCGAAAGCGCCGATATCCTCCGCCGCGAGCACCAGACCGTCATCCTGCCCGACCTCAATGCCGGTTGCTCCATGGCCGATATGGCCGACATTGGCCAGGTGGAAGCCTGCTGGAGCGAACTTTCTTCTCTCGTCGATCCGCGAAAAATCATCCCCGTCACCTACATGAACTCGACCGCGGCCATCAAGGCCTTCACCGGCGAACATGGCGGCTCGGTCTGCACCAGCACCAACGCCACGGAAGTCATGAAATGGGCGTTCGAGTCCGGCGAAAAAGTTCTCTTCCTCCCCGACGAACACCTCGGCCGCAATACCGGCTATCGCATGGGCATCCCGCTCGATCAAATGATCGTTTGGGACCCCTACCAGGAATACGGCGGAAATACGCCGGAAGCCATCCGCAACTCCCGCATCATTCTCTGGAAGGGCTACTGCTCGGTGCACCAGCGCTTCACGCCCCAGCAAGTCGACCGCGTCCGCCGCGAGCATCCCGGCATCCGCGTCATCGCCCATCCGGAATGCCGTTTCGAAGTCGCCCAAGCCGCCGATCAAATCGGCTCGACCGAAGGCATCATCAAAGCTATCCAGGCTTCTCCTTCCGGCACCAAGTGGGCTGTCGGCACGGAAATTCACCTCGTCAATCGCCTCAGCAAGGAATTGAAGAATCACAAAGTGATCTCGCTCGATCCCAGTGTTTGCGTCTGCACCACGATGTTCCGCATTACCCCGCAGCATCTCCTCTGGGCGCTCGAAAATCTCGGCGAAGGCAATGTCGTCAACCGCATCTCCGTCGACGAGCGCACCCGCCATCACGCGCGACTAGCTCTCGACCGCATGCTCGCTTTGCGCTAGCATCACGGTAGGACAAAGTTCGGTCTGTCCTCATTTGCAGTCGCAAATGCTGTCCCCGGAAACGGAAGCGTCATGCCAGACGAAGACGACGATCAGGAACAAGACGAATCTCCAGAACCTCCTCAGCGCCTCTTCACGCTGACGGAGGCAGAGCGCACGCGCCAGGAACTCGAACCTTTTCTAGTCGAAGCCATGGACTCCCGTAAAAAACTTTCCGGCCTGGAAAGCGAACTCTCCGCAGTCGCCGCGCGCATCATGATGATGGGCGGCGTCATCGTCCCTTACGAAAAACTTGCCGCCGTTCGAATGGAACACACGCAGCTTTCCGAAATTCTCAAGTCCGCGCTCAACCGCATCCTGGAAACTGGCTGCCTCATCAAGGACCTCGACGTCGGCCTCCTGGATTTTCCCGCCGTCATCAATCAGCAGGATGTGTATCTCTGCTGGAAGCTCGGCGAGGACCGCATCCGTTTTTACCATCGCCAGGACGAAGGTTTCGCCAGCCGCAAGCCGCTCGACCCCCGCGACCTCGGCCCCGGCGACACGATTCAGTAGTTTGGGTTTTTGCCTGCTTGTGGAGAGGCCGGGCTTTCACGGTTTGTGTCTCCCGGCCTCGCCGGGAGGTCGGCCCTTTTACTGGCTGTCATCCTGAGCGAAGCGCGCCTTTTGCGCTCCGAATGGGTTTACGGAGCGACGGATCTCAACTGCCCGATCTCCGCCAAATAAAACTGCGAGCAACCGTGACCGACCATTCTGAAAACCGCCTGAAAGATTCCGCCAGCCCCTACCTTCGTTCCGCTGCCCACCAGCCCATCGACTGGCACGAATGGGGCGACGCCGCTTTCGCCCGCGCCAAATCCGAAGACAAGCCCATTCTCCTCGACATCGGCGCGGTCTGGTGCCACTGGTGCCATGTCATCGACCGCGAAAGCTACGAAAACGCCGAAATCGCCAAAATCATCAACGAACATTTCGTCGCCGTAAAAGTCGATCGCGACGAGCGCCCCGA
>Ga0137403_10001582_pt1 | contig 28562 bp, 22 predicted proteins | sample CZOMad2_1_16fung_FD_122057 | JGI IMG/M metagenome (GOLD analysis project Ga0137403, IMG submission 122057) | Vadose zone soil fungal communities from Angelo Coast Range Reserve, California, USA - CZOMad2_1_16fungal (Hybrid Assembly) | ecosystem: Environmental > Terrestrial > Soil > Vadose zone... | reverse complement strand
CCGACTTCTGCGCCGGCAGGTTCTCGGTGCCGAACTGGATCAGGTTGCCGTTGTTGACGCGGAAGACGACGCGGGCGTTCTCGACCTTCATGCCGCCCACCATCACGTCGAAGTCGACGAACCAGAGGTGGCCGGCCGGCTGCCCGGAGCGGCCGACGGAGAGGACCAGCGACTTGGAATCGACCCCCAGCATGCCGGAGACCTTGGGCAGGAAGGTGCGGGCGATCTTCTCCATGGCGGCGAGGTCGACCTTCGCGGCACCCGGGGTGACGAAGACGGCGACGTCGCTCATGCTGAGGGAGTTGCCCTTGCCCGGGATCCAGGCGATGTTGCCGCCCTCGGCGAAGGAGACCTGGCCGTGGCGCTTGTCGACCACGGCGTGCCACTCGGTGGGAGCGGTGAGGCGAAAACTCGACCATGCGGTCTGGGTGGCCGAGGCGACGAGGCCCGGCACGTTGTCGATCGCTTCGAGCTCTTCCGCGACCTGCAGGCGCTCGCTGCGGAAAGACAGGCTGGAGAGCGTGTCATTGCCCTGCTTGGCCACCTGGGCCTGCGCCGCGCCGGCAAACAGCGTGGCGAAGACCAAGAGAGCGAGGAATACGTGGGACAGGTTGGTACGAGACTTGGCCATGAATTGTCCCCCTCCTCGGGGACACTGCATAGAGGTTCACTGCACCGACAATAGACTCGGAGGCGGCGACGTGCCGCTCTACCGGAAATGCCGAAGCGCGATCGGGTCTCGGTAGTCTGTCCTGCTATGCTGTCTCTACCAACGTTGCTCTTACTCGGATGGGACAGCGCAAGATGAACTGCATTCGTAACCAAGGTGCGCCCGGGGACCAGAAGCGAGCCGCTTTTCCTGTGGCGGCCGGAGTGGCCGCTCTTCTGCTCCTGACCGCGGCCCTCCTCGCCCGCCCCGCCGCTCCCCCGGCTCCCGCCGCTTCCTCCGGCTCCGCCGGGTCCGCGGCGCGCCCCAACCTGGTCCTCCTCACCCTGGACACCACCCGCGCCGACCACCTGGGCGCCTGGGGCTGGCGCTACGCCCACACCCCCAACCTCGACGCCCTGGCCGCCCGCGGCACCCGTTTCGCCCGCTGCGACACCGCGGCGCCCATCACCCTGGTCTCCCACTCCACCCTGCTGACCGGCCTCTACCCGCCGCGCCACGGGGTGCGCGACAACGGCACCTTCGTCCTCCCCGGCCGCGTCGAGACCGTCGCCCGACGCCTGGCGGCCGCGGGCTACGACACGGCGGCGGTGGTCTCGGCGGTCGTCCTCGCCCGCCGCCAGGGGCTGGACCAGGGATTCCGCATCTACGACGACGACTTGGGATCGGGGTACGCGGCGGGCACCCTGGTCTCCGAGCGGCAGGCCGAGCGGACGACCGCGGCGGCGGTGGCCACCCTGGGTGCTCTCAAGCCGCCGTTCTTCCTCTGGGTCCACTACTTCGATCCCCACGAGGAGTACCGGCCACCCACCAAGTTCGCCGACGCGGCGACCGGCCCCAACCGGCTCTACGACGGCGAGATCGCCTACATGGACGAGCAGATCGGCGAGCTGCTGAAGAAGCTCCCCCCGGGGACCGCCGTGCTGGCGGTGGGCGACCACGGCGAGATGCTGGGCGAGCACGGCGAGCTCACCCACGGCCTCCTCTTGAACCAGGGGGTGCGGCGGGTGCCGCTGATCCTCGCCGGTCCGGGCATCCCCGCCGGCCAGGTGGTGAGCTCCCTGGTGCGCACCGCCGATGTCACGCCGACCCTCCTCAAGCTGGCCGGCCAGAAGATCCCCGCCGGGCTCGACGGGATGACCCTGCTGCCCCTGCCCGGCCCCGCCGACCATGGCGACGTGCGCCGGAGCTACAGCGAGAGCTTCCTCCCCTTCTTCGCCTACAAGTGGTATCCGTTGCGCTCTCTCGCGGACCAGCGTTCGCTCTATCTCCAGGGGCCGAAGGGGAGCCTCTACGACCTCGCCGGAAAAGGTGGGGAGGACGCCGACCTCGCCCCGGCGCAGCCGGCGGTGGCGCGCCGCTGGGCGGCCGACCTCAAGGCTTTCCTCACCGCCCACGGCGAGACCCTGGAGCCGACGGTGCGGGCGGAGAACGTCCTCTCGGACGAGCAGCGGCGCCAGTTGGCGAGCCTCGGCTACGCGGGGAGCGGCGGGGGCGGCAAGGTGACCGGCAGTCTGCCCGACCCGCGGCAGATGACCGACGTCGCCCAGGCCCTCCACCAGGCGGCCGAGTCGGTGCAGCAGGGCAAGTGCGCGACCGCCCTGCCGGCGCTGCAGAAGATCGTGCAGAAGGACCCCCACAACTTCCCGGCCCTCGACCTGGCGGGGCTCTGTCTCAAGGAGGCCGGGCGGGTGGAGTCGGCGCTCAACCTCTTCCAGAAGGCGGCGAAGGAGAACGAGCTCTCCCCGGTGCCGGTCGCCAACGCCGCCGGCGCCTTCCTCGCCCTCGGCAAGAAGCAGGACGCCGAGCGCGAGTACCGCCACGCCCTGACCTTGGACCCCACCCTCCCCGAGGCGGCGGCCAACCTCGCCAAGCTCCTGCGCGAACGCGGCGACCGGGCGGGGGCGGCGGCGATCCTCGACACGGCGCTCAAAGGCGGCACCCACTCGCCCGAGGTCTACCTGGAGCGCGGCCTGGCCCGCGCCGAGTCGGGGAACCTCTCCGGCGCCCTGACCGACTTCCGCGAGGCCTCGCACCGCGACCCGGCCAACCCGGTGCCGCTCGAAAACGCCGCCAAGGCCGCCTACCAGCTGCACCAGGTCCGCGTCTCGGCCCAGCTCTACGAGGACCTCCTGCGTCTCGCCCCGCAGCGCACCGACCTGTGGAAGACCCTGGGCGCCATCTACTACTTCGAGCTCGCCGACAAACCCAATGCTCTGCGTGCTTTCCGCCAGGCCCTCCTGCTCGAGCGCGACCCGGCCGAGCGGGGGAAGCTGGAGGCCATGGTCCGGGAGTTGGAGGGGTAGTCTCGGGTCGTCCGCGGCGGGGGCTCTTGCCGGAAGCCGCATTCCGGGACAAAATAGTCTCGTTTCTTAAACAGCAGGGTCGTTCTTCCGGATCGCCCCTCGCCCGTGCACCCGAGGGGGGGTGGCCGCGGAACGGAGGTCCGTTTGGTCAAAGATTTTCTGCGCAGGGTCGCCCTCTTTGCCGATCTGGAGGAGGAGCAGCTGGCGCGCCTGGCGAGCCTGGTGCGGGAGGAGAGCCATCCCGGCAACGAGATCCTCTTCCGCGAGGGAGATCCGGTCGATGCCTTCTTCCTGGTGGCGGAAGGCGGGGTCACGGTCTTCCGCGACGCCCGGGGGAAGCCGCTCCAGCTCCTCGCCCGTCTCGAAGAGGGAGGCTACTTCGGCGAGATGGGGCTCCTCAACCGGGCCGGCCGGCTGGCCTCGGCGCGCACCGCCGGTCCCACCCGCCTGCTGCGCATCGACAAGGCCGACCTGCTCAAGGTGCTGGCCGACAACCCCAGTCTGGAGCTCAAGTTCCGCGCCGAGATCATCCGCCGGCACGGGATGAACGTCTCCGCCCTCCTGGGGCTCGCCGGGCAGCGCGACGTGCGCATCCGGCTGGGCGTCCCGGCCGAGGTCGTCCTCGCCGACGGCCGGCGCCAGGAGCTGATGCTCGAAAACCTCTCGCTCGGCGGGATCGCCTTCTCCGGGGTGGCGGGCGGCTGGCAGACCGGCCAGCGGGTACAGTTCGCCATCGCTCCCCGCGGCCAGCCGCCGATCCTGGACATCACCGGCACCCTCTCCTGGAGCGAGGGCGACGCCGCGGGGATCGCCTTCGATCCCCTGCGGCCGGGCGAGGAGGCCCTCATCTACAAGGCGCTGCGGCGGTTTTTGGACATTCGGACCTGAAGCGTCGCCGGGTCACCGCTTCCCGATCGCCACCTCCACCCGCTGGCCGAGCTTGAGCGGGGTGGGTTCGAGGAGGGCGATCTTGACCAGGAGCACCCGGGTGTCGGAAGGCCGGCCCGGGTCCTGCGGCTTCAGGCGCCGGTTGACCACCGCGTCGGGCACCTCCTCCACCCGGCCGCGCCAGCTCTGGCCGTCGTAGCCCTCCGCCGTCACCTGCACCGTGGCGCCCAGGGCCACCCGGCCGGTGTCGAACTCGTCGACCTCCGCCTCGATCCGCGTCCGCTTGAGATCCGCCAGGGTGAGGAGCGGCGTCCCCGCCGCCAGGTGCTCGCCGGGCTGGGCGCTGCGCTCCAGCACCGTGCCGTCGATCGGCGCCGTGAGCCGGCTCTTGGCGAGCCGCGCCTCCAGGCGCTCGACCGCCGCCCGCGCCGTCGCGAGGCGCGCGTGGGCGGCGTCGCGATTGCTGCGGGTCCGGTCCGCCGTATCCTGGGTGCCTACCTGGGCGGCGAGCAGGCGCTCGGCGCGGGCGACGTTCACATCGGCGAAGCGGATGTCGGCCTCCGCCTCGGCCACCTTGGCCCGCTGCTCGGCGAGCTCGGCTTTGAGGTCGTCGGCCTTGAGCTCGGCCAGGAGCGCTCCCTTCTTCACCCGGTCCTTTTCGGCGACGTGGAGCCGGGTCAGGGTGCCGGCGAGGTCGGTCGCCACCACCACCTGGGCGCCCGGGTAGGTGACGAGCCGCCCCTCGGCGGTCACCCGGCCGGGGTCGGCGGCGGGAAGAGCGGAGGTGGAGCTGGCGAGAGGGGCTGTCGTCGATACCGCTCCGCCCGCCCGTCCCCTCCAGGCCTTGACCTGCGGCAGCAGGGCGAGGGCGAGACTCAACCCGAGGAGTGGAACGAGCGCCTTCTTGAACCAGGAGAGCACGCTATCCATGGCGAGTGCCTTTCAGGCCGCGATGCGGCCGTTCTCGATCCGCACCACGCGATCGGCGATGGTGCGGACCTTGAGGTCGTGGGTGACGATGAGGAGGCCGCGGTCCTCCTGCTTGGCGAGGCGCTGGAACATCTCGAGGACCTGCTGGCCGACCTGCGCGTCCAGATTGGCGGTCGGCTCGTCGGCGAGGACGATGGGCGGCCCGCCGGCGAGCGCCCGGGCGATGGCGACCCGCTGCTTCTGGCCACCGGAGAGGTCGCGGGGGAGAAAGCCGCGACGGTCGGAGAGGCCCACCGCCTCGATCACCCGCTCCGCCTCGCGCCGCGCCGACGGCCCCCGCATCCCCTTGACGTTCAAGGCGTATTCGACGTTCTCCAGGGCCGAGAGGGCGGGGAAGAGGTTGAACTGCTGGAAGACGAAGCCGATCGAGCGGCGGCGCACGGCGGGCAGGCGCTCCGGCCGCCGCGGGTCGACGGTCTCGCCGTCCACCACCAGGCGGCCGGCGCTGGGGGTCAGAATGCAGCCGAGAATGGAGAGGAAGGTGGTCTTGCCCGATCCGGAGGGTCCCTCCAGGGCGACCACCTCGCCGCGGGCGAGAGTGAGCGAGGCGCCGGAGAGGACCCGCACCTCCTCGCCTCTCCCCTCGCGGAACGATTTGGCGACACCTTGGGCTTCGAGGACGGTCATGGCATTCTCTCCTTAGCCCCGGAAGACGAGGGCGGGGTCGATGCCCGCCACCTTGCGGAACGAGATCATGGCGGCGGCGAGGCAGAGGACGAGGGTGCCGGCGAAGACGATGCCGGCGAAGGAGGGGGGGATGATGAGCTTCAAATCGATCTTTTCCATCACCGGGCGGAGGAGAAACGCCTGGGCGCCGCCCAAGAGGAAGCCGACGAAGGCCGAGATCGTCGCCTGCTTGGCGAGGATCTTGTAGATCGTCCCGTTGCCGCCGCCGATCGCCTTGACCGTGCCGAACTCCTTGATGTGCTCCATGGTCGAGGTGTAGAGCGTCTGCGCGACGACCACCAGGCCGACCAGGCAGCCCAGGAAGACGGTCATGATCATGTTGAGCCCCAGGCCGGTGCTCTCCACCCAGTAGCGGCGCGAGCGCTCGGCCCACTCCTGCCGCGTCCAGACGTCGTTGTGCGGCACCCGGCGGCGGACCTCGCGGAGCACCGCGGCCCGCGCCGTCGGGTCGAGCCCGGGGGCGAGCTTCAAGAGGATGTAGGTGGTGTTGCCGGTGAGCTCCTGGGGCGAGAGCTCCTGCGCCCGCCGGAAGTCGACGAAGGAGATCGGCGTGGTGCTGAAGGAGAGGGCGTCGTGGGTGCGGCCGATGATCTTCATCCGGTGCCCGAGGACCTCCCGGTAGTCGCCGCCGGCCATGCCGGCGGTGAAGGGGCCGTAGCGCTTCTTCGCCGAGTTGTCGAGGAAGAGGTACTTGCCGCGCTTCAGGTCGTCCAGGTTGCCCTCGTAGTTCCAGGGGAGCTTCCAGCGCTTGAAGTCAGAGAGGGCATAGACCAGGGTCCCCTCGCGCGCCCCGCTGGGGAGGCCGACGTTCATGAACCAGACGATCAAGTTGTCCGCCCGGAGGACCCCGGGGACCGAGCGCAGGCGCTCGACGTAGGTCTCGGGGAAGGTCTGGGCGAAGTCGACGTTGGCGGTGTTCTTCGAGGTCACCCAGAGGTCGGCGTCCAGGTGCTCGATGGTGATCGTGGCGTTGTCCATGAGGCCCAGAAAGAGGCCGACCTGGACGAAGACGAGGGTCACGGCGAAGGCGACCCCGGAGACGGTGATGAGGAAGCGCAGCTTGTCGTAGAGCAGGTTCTTGCGCGCCAGGTCGACCATCGGTCACTCCTCCGTGCGGACCAGGCCGCGGATCAGAACGTCGGCCATGAGCCCCGAGCGGGCGGTCGTCGAGCGCCAGTCGCACCAGGGGTCGTTGGCCTTGGCAATCTCCAGGGCGATGACGCCATGGAGGCCGGCCCACAGGGTCTGGGCGAGGAGATCGGGGTCGTCGAGCTCCGGGCGGAAGCGGCCGGCGGCCAGGGCCTCCTCGACGATGGCCTTCAAGAATGCGTAGGCGTCCTCCTCGGGGTTGCCCTTCTCGACCGCGCTCTCCTCCGGACCCATGGGCGGGTGCGGGGTCATGAACATGAGCCGGTAGTGGTTGGGGTGGGTGAGGCCGAAGTCGGTGTAGGCGTGGGCGGTCGTCCGCAGCCGCTCGATGGGGTCCTCGATGCGGGCGATCTTGGTGAAGGTCTGGGCGAGGGCGAAGAAATCGGCGTCGCACAGCTCGCGGAGGACCGTCTCCTTGTCCTTGAAGTGGAGGTAGATGGCGGTGGGGGAGTACTCGATCCGTAGGGCGATCTTCCGCATGGTGACCGCCTCGTACCCCTCGGAGACGAAGAGCTCCCGCGCCGCCTCCAGGATCTTCTCCCGGACCTCCGCCCGCTCCCGTTCGCGTCTCTCCTTGGTTCCCATGAACGACCCTCCGTTACTTAACGTCGTTAAGTTAACGGACGTGGTTCAGGATGTCAAGGGGGTGGTTGGGGGGACGGTGAACCAGAATGGCGGCTTCCCTCCGGTGTCCCCCGGCGTTCCTCTCCTCTCCGGGAACCTCCGGACCGCCTCCGGGACCTTCCAGAACCTCTCCGGGAGCCTCCGGAATGCCTGGAAAGTCTTGCGGCACCCGTGGAAAGTCGGCTGGAGCCTCTCCGGGAGCTTCCGGACGGTCTCCGGGCGCTTCCCGAGTCCCTCCGGACGCTTCCAGGACCCCTCCGGGAGGTTCCCCAACCCCTCCGGCCGCTTTCCCGAAACCCTCCGGACGTGTCCGGAAGCTCTCCGGGAGCTTCAAAAACCGTGGAAAGTCTTCCCGGAAGCGTGGAAAGTCACTTTCCACGCCCGAAAAGTCGAGCTGCATGCATGGAAAGTAAAATACCACGCATGAAAAGTCTTCCCGGAGACGTGGAAAGTTACTTTCCATGGATGGAAAGTCGACCCGGACGGATGAAAAGTCGACCCGGACGCGTCAGAAGTCGATCCGGACGGATCAAAAGTCGATCCGGAGAGGTGGAAAGTCGACCCGGAGAGGTTGGGGAAGACTTTTCACGGGTTCCCGAGGACTTTCCACGGGTGCCGGAGGACTTTCCAGGTGTTTTGACGACCGGCGGAGTTTTTCGGCCGCTCCCGTAGGGCTCGCTGGTCGATCCGGAGGGGGGGCGCGTCGGGTCCCCGGAAAGAGGTGCCAGAAGGCGCTTCGCGCGGAGGGCGGCGAAGCCGGAGGGGCGCGAGGGGCGCCACACCTTACGCCGAAGGGGGTTCTCTCCCTGGGAGCGCTGGCGTCCTCGCCGGCTTCTTCTTCCACCCGTCCTGCCGGCGGGACGCCAGCGCTCCCAGGGAAAAATCTGTCTCTCTTGTAAGATCTGCCCGGGCCAGACACCCCCCCTCACGCCGAAGGTGTCAGGAAGACTGGAAAGGATCGAGAGTACCCACTTCGAAAATCGCGAAGTCGCGCACGTTCCGCGTGACCACCACAAGGTGATGGACCCTCGCCGTGGCGGCGATCAGCGCGTCGGCAAGCAGGTGGTCCGGGCGCCGATGCATGAGCTTTGCCCAGGTGCGGAAGATGCGCCCGTCGACCGGCAACACATTCCAGGTCTGTCCCACCTGGTCGATCCAGGACTCGATCTCGGCGGCCTTCTCCGGAGCTTGCTCTCGGGTGATCTCGACGCCGGCCTGCAACTCGCCCAGAGTCACGGCCGAGAGGTGTAGGTCTTCATCGGCGGTCGCCTCCAGCCACGCCACGACGGCGCCATGAGGCCGCTGCCGACGCAACTCCGAGATCACGTTCGTGTCGAGCAGGTACACGGCCGCTCACTCCAAGGCCGTGGGCGGACGGCGGCGCCAGCCTCGGCGTGGAGGCACGGGAATCTCGGCCCGCGGCGATTCGGCGAGCAACAGATCCTTGAGCCTGGGTCGTGCTGCCTGCTCCAGTTGGCGCCAGGTCTCGACGGGCACCAACACGGCCGCCTCCACGCCTCGCCGGGTGACGATCTGCGGACCTTCTGTGAGGCTCGCCTCGAGAAATTCGCTGAAGCGCGCCTTTGCATCCTGCACGGGCCAAGTTCTCGCAGCTTTTTGCGGAGCCATGTCATCTCCAGGGGTGTCCCCTTGCATCGAGACTAGTCAGCAGACTAGTCTGTTCAAGAGTAGCATGGGGAGAGGCTCGACCGATAGGCGCCACACGCCACGCCGAAGGGTGTAGAGACGCCCCTGGCGCTGAACGATACCCTCCCGCAGGCCACGGGGACTGCGGGGCGTCTCCGCCGGAGCGGAACCGTTTTGCGACACCCCCTTCCCTGCGCGCGGCCTGGCGTGCCTGGCGGTTTTGGCCTGTGGTCCGTGCCCCGTTGTCGGATCGCGTCCGTTTCCGGGAAGAGGCGGCGGTGTGCCCCGGCACGTCGTTCCGGTGCGGACCGGTGGTGCCCCTGCGGAGACGCCCCGCGGTCCCCGTGGCCTCTGGAAGGGTATCGTTCAGGACCTGGGTCTCTACGAAGGCCTTCTAGAAGGTCTTCAGGTATTCGATAAGAGCTCGCTTCTGCTCGGGAGGGAGATCGGTTCCGTAGGCAGGACCCTCGTGACCGAAGTTGCCGTTTCCGGGCTTCGTCGTGTCGAAGGGGAAGAAGCGCCGTCCGTTGAGCTGCGGGAGGTCGGCGACGAAGCCGACGTTCTCGGGGTCGTAGACGTCGTTGCCGCTGTAAAAGACTCTGGTTCTCGCCGCCGCCGGCTCGAGGAGCATGCGTAAGCTGGGGACCGAACCATTGTGCAGGTAGGGAGCGCGCAGCCAGAGCCCGTCGAGGGGCGTATTGGCGTAGCCGTAGGTCTTTCGATAGTGGGTGAAGCGCTGGGGGTAGGGCTTGTAGTAGCCCCAATCCTTCTCGAAGCCGGCGTAGTTTGTGCCCAGGTTGACCGAGAGGAGCCAGGTAAAGGAATCGAGGCGGTGGCGGTCGGTGCCGATCTTCGCGATCGGCACCACGGTGCCGACGCGCTCGCCCGGCTGCGGCGGGTTGTGGCGGTAGGGCGCCTCCCGCGTGCCATGGCAGCCGACGCAGTAGTGGCCGTAGATCGACGCGCCCTGTGCCGCCAGCGCCCGGTCGACGGGATAGGGGTAGTCGGGCGGCTTGGCCTTGGTCTTCAGCCACGCCGAGGTGCGCAGGACGCGGTCTGCATCCAGGGTCGGGGGGTAGGCGCCGGTGCCGAAGAGGGCGGAGAGGTTACGCTCGTCGACCGAAGTGTTGTTGCCGTCCCAACTGAGCTGCATACCTTCCCGCGGCCCCTGGTTCCAGACCGAGGGGAAATCAGCGTAGCCGTTGAACTCTGCCTCGGCGTGATCCATGGGGAAGTTGAAGAAGGCTTTGTTGAGGCCGAAGGTATCCTCCCGGCCTGGGCCCCACTGCTTGAGATCGATGAAGCGCATACGCTGGGCGAGGCTCAGGAGCTGCTCCTGCAGCCCATAAAAGGCGGTGTAACGAAAGATCAGCCAATTGATCCGATCGGGCTTGCCGACGAGGCTGCGGGGGTCGTCTTCCATGACCTCGATCTGAGCGAGCAGCCGCTGCGGCGTGAACTTCGGATTGCTGGCGCTCGTGGTGAGGAACTGGCTCCAGGCACCGATGTCGAAGGTGTTGGCGGGCATGCCGGGGATCACCCGCTGTGCGGCGCCGCGCGTGTCCCGTACTGTGCCGGTATGGCAGACGGCACAGTTCAGGAAGACCATTTCGACGCCTTGCACGTTGCGCCTCGACATGCCCACCGGCAGGGCGTAGCGCGGGTCCTCCCCCTTCTCGTAGATCATTCCGAACGAGCTGTAGCCGCGGTTGGGGGTCTGGTCCGGCAGGTTCTCGGGGAAGACCTCGGGCAGGGCCACCCAGAGCCAGTAGGGGATCCCAGTCATGCGCTCGCCACCAATCGAGCCGTGCTTGAAGTGCGCGACATCGTCTTCGTAGTCGACCGGGCGGTCGCTTGTGAAGCGGGTGAAGGCCCAAAGGAGGATGAGTGCCGGCAGACCCAAGACCAGGGAGGCTAGGAGCCGGTTGCGCCTCTGCTGTTTGAGCGCAGCCCGTTCCCGGGCCTTCGCAGCCTCTTCCGCCTCGCGGGCGCGGCGGCTATCGCGGCTCTCCTTGACCACGCGGGCCAGCACGTCATGAGTCAGCTCCAGGCGGCGCACGCTCTGGCGCTCGTCCACCCGCACCAGGCGGCGCCGGATCAGCGCATCGAGCGCCTCAGCGGTGACGCCGGTTAGAGCCAGCGCGTCCTCCAGGGCGTGGCTGTCGCGGTAGCCTCGGCCGGTGATGAGCTCGTCTTCGACGAACGCCCGCACGCGCGGATCGAGGCCGGCCATGCCACGCTCGTAGAAGCCCGAAAGAATCTCGCGGTCGGCGCCTTCCAGCAGCGTGGGCGTGATGCGCTCGAGGGGCGGCTTCGCTTGCTGGCGCTTGTGATTGAGCTCGCTACAAACCACACTGAGCAGCGCCGGATCGATCTCGATCTTGGAGAAATCCGACGGATCGACCGGAGGGCTGGGCTCATTTTTCCAGGCGAGCCTTAGGATCCGCCGCGCCACCTCGTCGTCAACCAGGTGACCGCCCGCGCGGGTGATCACCTCGTAGGCCTGCGAGCCGCTCATCGCCAGCAGGCGAAAGCGGTTGTACATGAGGGAGGGCATCTGCTCCTTGAGCCCTTCCATCTCGGCGAGGAAATCCTCGCGGAAGCTCAAGACCAGTTTGACCATCGAGCGCCTGAAGTCGAAGCGTCTCGCCGCCGTGGGCTCGGCCTCTAGCGCCTGTCGGACCGCATCCGGCGGCCGGTTCTCCACCAGGTCGCCCAGCTCGGCCAGGAAGGCGGCCGAACGGACCCGGGCCGCTTCGGTCTCCTCGCCGAGCGTAAAGATTTCCTCGAACTGATCGAGCACGATCACCGGCGTCACCGGGCGGGTCTTGTCGCTCCAGAATTCCACGTCGCGCCGATGGAAGAACGACCACAGGATTTCGTCCCCGGCGGGCTGGGATGCCTGGACCCGATCGGCAGCGCACGCTGTCTGGATCTCGCGATAGATCTGCTCGCGCAGGGCCGGCGCTCCCGCGTCATGGTCGAGGCGTACATAGACCGGTAGGTAATCCTCATCCCGCAGAAGAGGGAACAATCCGGCTTTCAAGAGCGACGTCTTGCCTAGCCCGGAACGCCCGAACAGCACCGTGAGCAGCTCGCGGCGGACCTGGCGCAACAGCTCGCCTGATTCCGTAGATCGGCCGTGGAAGTACTTCCGGTCCATCTCGTCGAAGGGATCGAGCCCGGGCCACGGATTGTCGCGGCTCAAGGCCTGGCGGTGTTCCAACTCGACCGTGCTCGGGCCGTTCATGCTGCCCCCTGCCGGCGGTGGAATTTCTTCACGATCTCTCCCAGAAGATCAGCGACGTCCTTTGGGAGGTTACCGCCCGGCAAGCTCTTGGCTTGGGCCTTTCTGAACGAATCCGGCACGGGAACGCGATCGATATGGGTGTCGTCGATCACCACAGGCAGGATGAAAACCACGTCTGGCCTCTTCTCACGAGCGAGGTCGTCCGCATCATTCCACTCCCGCCAGAAGTAGCTACTGCTGTTCTCCTCGCTCATGGCCTGGCGCGAGATCACCGGCAAGAACAACGAACATTCCTTGATGCCGTTCCGGATATTGCGGGCCCAGTTCTGTCCCATCTGTAAGGCGTCCTTGTCGAACCATACCTCCAGCTGGGCCGCGCGCAGGCCTGCTGCCAATCGGCTGGCGGCTTCGAGGTCCTCGCTCGCGTAGCTGACAAAAATCGCCCCAGTGGGAATGCTCTTTCCGCCCGTGCCGCCCTCCCGTACAACGGGCTCGGCGCTCGGGGCTTCAGCCGGATGGGCAGCGTGCCAGCGCTTCGCGAGCTCGGCGACGAACTGCGCTGCGGGCAACGGGACAATACGGGTCTCGGAGCCAAAGCTTTCAAGGAACAGCGCCAGCCCGGCGTCCTGCGCCATGTGATCGCCGACCAGCATGTCCGAACAATGGCGCTTCTGCGACAGCTCGACCCTCCTGGCGGTGCGCACGAAGAAGCGCGCCAGCCAGTCCGCGAAGCTGCAACCGAGGATGAGCAGATGATTGTCGTGCAGCTTGTCAAATAGAGCCGTGGGCTGCCGCTGCTTGTCCTGCAAGGCAAGCAGTAGCTCGAGCAGATCCTCGTCGCAGATAGTGTAGCCCGGCGACGCCGAAGCTCTTCCGAGGAGGTGGAACACCACCCGCTGTCGATCCACCTCCGGACTGGGCAGGTCACAGCGCTTCTTCGGCGAGTAGGCGATCGACTCCACAGGCGGCCCACCGCCCGTGCGCACGGCCCCGAGGGCGTCCGCCAGCAGCGAATCGAACGTCAGCGAGACGAAGAGGTCGAAACCAGGAATGCCGGCGAGCGCCAGCAGCGACTCCGGTGGCGACAGCGCGGCTTTGCCTAGAATTCTATTGATCCGCGGGTAGAGCTCATCCCGCTCATGGTGCAGGCGCTGGTGCAGCGAAACGACGTCGTTCAAGTCGAAGCCCTGGGGCAGCTCCGCGGTCGGCAACCCAAGATCCGCCGCCAGCCGCTCGGCCAGCCAGCGATAGAGTTGGATCTCCCGATCGCCCTCCCGAACCGTCACCAGCTCCGGACCGAGGATGGGCACGACGGTCCGGTCCTGGATGTAGTCCAGGAGATTGGCCCAGAATCCCTCCGGTACGTCGGCCATGGCCGCAAACCTCTTCAGAAGCCCAGGTTAGGTTGGCGAGACGGCCCATAGTCTATGTCGATACGAGTGCATGCGATAGCCCGAAAGGTACGTGGCCCGAAAGGTACGTGGAGGACAGGGCAGGCACAGGGGCTCTGCCCCTACACTGCCCTGCCTCGGACCGTCGCCCCGGGAAATAGAGGAAGTGGGCTGAAGAGATGAAGGTAGCAGCAGGGCAGGTAGGGGCAGAGCCCCTGTGCCTGCCCGGCGCGGGGCTTCAGCCCAACCGTTCGCGATACACCCGGTCGAAGGCTTGGCGCAAAGCCTCCAGCCGGCCGTGCTTCGCCGCCTCGTCCGCGCCGACTGCCACCGGCCAGTCGAACTCGACGTTGTCGATGATCGTGGCGCGCCAGGTCTGCTTCTTGGCGTCCCAGCTTCCTTCGGCGTTCCCCACGAGGTCCCAGCCGGAGGGCAGGTAGCTCCGGACCTCGGTTTCGGTGTAGCGCAACGGTTCCGTGGTCGTCATGGCGGGCTCATTGTGCACCAAGTGGAGGCCGGCTGGGAACTCCGGGGACGCTGGAGGCGCCGGGGAAGCCCCCCCGGGGGCCGGTCCGGTCTGTGCTACCATCCCCGGGGCGTCCTCCACAGCGTCTCCGACAGCGCCGCTCCGGCGCACCTACCTGTAAGGAAGAGATATGGAGATCGAGCTCAACCAAGAGCAGAATCTGCTCCGCGACACCGTCCGCCGGTTCGCCGAAGAGGTGGTCAAGCCGCGGGCAAAGGAGATCGACGAGACCGGCGAGTTCCCGCGCGGCTTCTACGACCAGGCCGGCGAGCTGGGCCTGGCCGGGGTCGCCATCCCCGAGGAGCACGGCGGGGCGGGGATGGACACCGTCTCCTACTGCCTGGTCATCGAGGAGATCAGCCGGGTCTGCGCTACCTCCGGAGTGATCCTCTCGGTCAACAACTCGCTGGTCTGCGATCCCATCCTCAAATATGGGAACGCCGAGCAGAAGAAGGAGTTCCTCACTCCGCTCGCCGCCGGCCGGAAGCTCGGCTGCTTCGCCCTGACCGAGCCCGGGGCGGGGAGCGACGCCGCCTCCCTGCGCTCGACGGCGCGGCGCGACGGCGACGACTACGTTCTGAACGGCAACAAGATCTTCATCACCAACGGCACGGATGCCGACGTCGCCCTAGTCTTCGCCAGCGTCGACCTGGCGAAGAAGCACAAGGGGATCACCGCCTTCCTGGTCTCCACCGACACCCCGGGCTACAGCCACGGCACCCACGAGTTCAAGCTCGGAGTGAACGCCTCCGGCACCACCGAGCTCGCCTTCACCGACCTGCGGATACCGGCCAAGAACCGGCTGGGCGAAGAGGGGGAGGGCTTCAAGATCGCCATGAGCACGCTCGACGGCGGCCGCATCGGCATCGCCGCCCAGGCGGTGGGGATCGCGCAGGGGGCCTTCGAGGAGGCCCTGGCCTACGCCCAGCAGCGCGAGCAGTTCGGCAAGCCCCTCTCCGACTTCCAGGCCATCCAGTTCTACCTCGCCGACATGGCGACCGAGATCGACGCCGGGCGCCTCCTCACCTGGAAGGCGGCCTGGGCCAAGGAGAGCCAGAAGCGCTACACCCTGGAGGCCGCCCACGCCAAGCTCTACGCCTCCGAGATGGCGCAGCGGGTGACCAACAAGGCCCTGCAGATCCATGGTGGCTACGGCTATACCAAGGAGTACAACGTCGAGCGGTACTTCCGGGACGCCCGCATCACCGAGATCTACGAGGGGACGAGCGAGATCCAGAAGATGGTGATCGCCGACTGGGTCCTCAACAAGGCGTAATAGAAAGCCGTAAAGGAAAGCCATGGTCACCGCCCTCGCCGCTCCGCCCGCTCCTGTCGACAGCACCGGTCGCTCCGGTCTCGACTTCGCCTTGACCGAAGAGCAGGAGATGCTGGTCGAGCAGGTGCGGCGCTTCGCCGAGGAGCGCATCCGTCCCGGGGTCGAGGAGCGCGACCGCGAGCACCGCTTCCCGCAGGAGATCCTCGCCGAGATGGGGGAGCTGGGGCTCCTCGGGATGCTGGTGCCGGAGGAGTACGGCGGCGCCGGGGTCGATCCGCTGACCTATGTCCTGGCGGTCGAGGAGATCGCCCGGGTCTGTCCGTCGACGGCGGTGACCATGAGCGTCACCAACTCGGTCTGCTGCTGGCCGATCGTCCACTTCGGCAGCGAGGCCCTGAAGCGCCAGGTCCTGCCCGGCCTCGCCTCGGGCCGGCAGCTCGGCGGCCTCGGGCTGACCGAGCCGGGCTCGGGGAGCGATGCGGCCTCCCTGCGCACCACGGCGCGGCGCGACGGCGACTCCTGGGTGTTGAACGGCGAGAAAGCCTGGATCACCAACGCCGGTTACGCCTCCTGGTACGTGGTGGTGGCGGTGACCGACCCCAAGGCGGGCAAGCGCGGCCTCTCGGCCTTCGCCGTTCCCTCCGACGCTCCCGGCTTCGCGGTCGGAAAGCCGGAGGAGAAGCTCGGCCTGAACGCCTCGCGCACCGCTCCCCTGATCTTCACCGACTGCCGCATCCCGGCGGGCAACCTCCTGGGCGAGGAGGGGAGGGGCTTGAAAATCGCCTTCGCCACCCTCGGCCACTCCCGCCTGGGGATCGCCGCCCAGGCCCTGGGCATCCACCAGCGGGCGTTCGAGTTGGCGGTCGCCTACGCCAAGGACCGCAAGCAGTTCGGCGTTCCCATCGCCGAGCACCAGGCGATCCAGATGAAGATCGCCCAGATGTCGACCGAGCTCGCCGCCGCCCGCCTGCTCACCCACTACGCCGCCCGGGCCTCCGAGGACCCGGCCCACAAGGCGCAGGCCGGGCGCTACGCCGCCCAGGCCAAGCTCTACGCCGCCGAGGCCGCCAACCGGGCCTGCGCCGAGAGTCTGCAGATCCACGGCGGCAACGGCTTCCATCAGGACTATGAGATCTCCCGCCTCTATCGAGACGTGCGCGTCACCACGATCTACGAGGGGACGAGCGAGATGCAACGCCTGGTCATCGCCCGCCACCTGCTGGGCCGCTGAGCCGCCGCCGGCCGGCCGGCCCCTCCCTCCTGCTCCATCCCCGCCACGACGGGTTGTGGTAAGCTTTCACTGGTACCGCAACATGTGTGATCTCTACCAGAAAGCGCCGTAAGGAGGTCCCCATGACGGCCATCCTGACTCACGCCGTCGCCATCCTGCTGGGTGGGCTCGTCGCCGGTCTCGTCCTGCGCCTGCGCGCCGGGACCCTCCGGGCGACCCTGGAAGAGCGGCTGCGCAGCAAGGACGCCCAGCTCGGCAAGCTGGAGTCGGCCCTGGGCGGCGCGCAGGTCGAGCTCGGCCGGCTGCGCCAGGCGGGCGCCGCCGGGGAGGCCCAGGTGGCCCGGCTGGAGACGGCGATCGAGGCCGAGCGGCGGGCGGCGGGGGAGAAGCTCCGCCTCCTCGACGAGGCCCAGGCCCGGCTCGCCGACGCCTTCCGCGCCCTCTCCGCCCAGGCGCTCGAAAGCAACAACGCAAGCTTCCTCCACCTCGCCAAGGCGACCCTGGAGCGCTTCCAGGAGGGGGCGAAGGGGGATTTGGAGCAGCGCCAGCGGGCGATCGACGAACTGGTCAAGCCGCTCCAGGAGTCGCTCGGCAAGGTCGACCAGAAGATCCAGGACCTGGAAAAAGAGCGGGCGGTCGCCTACGGCAGCCTCTCCGACCACCTGAAGGGGCTGGCCGCCAGCCAGTCGAACCTGGAGCGCGAGACGGCGAAGCTGGTCAACGCCCTGCGCTCCCCGGGCACCCGCGGCCGCTGGGGGGAGATCCAGCTCCAGCGGGTGGTCGAGATGGCCGGGATGGTGGCCTACTGCGACTTCCACACCCAGGCAACGGTCTCGACCGACGACGGCCGCCTCCGGCCCGACCTCGTCATCCGCCTGCCCAACCGGAAGAACGTGGTGGTCGACTCCAAGGCCCCCCTGGAGGCCTACCTGGAAGCCCTGGAGGCGACCGACGAGGACAGCCGGCGCCAGAAGCTCCAGGCCCACGCCCGCCATATCCGCCTCCACCTCGGCAAGCTCGCCGCCCGCAACTACTGGAGCCAGTTCGAGCCCGCCCCCGAGTTCGTCGTCCTCTTCCTCCCCGGCGAGACCTTCTTCAGCGCCGCCTTAGAGCAGGACCCCCAGCTCATCGAGCACGGCGCCGACCAGAAGGTGATCCTGGCGACCCCCACGACCCTGATCGCGCTCCTGAAGGCCGTCGCCTACGGCTGGCGCCAGGAGCAGGTGGCCGAGAACGCCAGGGAGATCAGCGACCTCGGGAAGACCCTCTACGAGCGCCTCCGCACCCTGGTGGGGCACTTTGGGATGGTGGGAAGGAACCTCTCCCAGGCGGTGGATGCCTACAATCGGACGGTGGGCTCGCTGGAGGGGAGGGTGTTGCCGGCGGCGAGGAGATTCAAGGAGTTAGGCGCGGCGGGGGGGGAGGAGATCGAGGGACTGGAGGTGGTGGACAAGGGGGTGCGGGGGGTGGGGGCGCTGATCGGAGAGGGGGAGGGGGGGCGGGTGGCGTAGGGGGCAGAACGAGAGCTTACCGTGCATGTTCATGCTACGGTACGCAGCACCGCCGTACCATCCAGTCGGCTGCGTAGGAGAGGGGGCAGGCCTCTCCACTTGACTGAATCGCGCAAGATCACATTCAATACCTGGCCCGAGAGATGCGTGTTCAACTCGCGGCAGAAATCCACCAACCCGACCATGATCGCATACCAGAGCAGATGGCAGTTGCGGATGCCAAGGCGGAAGAATCGCTCCAGGTTGCGCAAATAGCCCTCTACGTCTCCTACGAGATAGCAGTATTGCGCCCTTAGAGCATGCTGCACCTGTGGAAAGACGGCGGCCTCAGCCTCAGGGTGGAGCTGAGATGCCTCGATCAGGACGCGCCACTCCTCTGCCTGTGCGTCGCCGGTGACGATGTAGTCCGCCGATTCGCCGATGATCTGGTGGATCATTGCCCTTAGCAGAGTGCGTGGCACCGCCTGTAACGACCTGGGACTCCATTTGCGGTGGTAGGGCAGTTCGTCGATTCGGCGTTCCATATAAGCCAACAGCATGCCGGCGAGCCGAATCGCGGCTTCACGCCTGCCGAGCCGCAAGTCCATACGCGCGAGATTATGCCCCTGCTGGATACGGTGCATTTGCATTACTGGCAGCCCTACCTGCTCCAACTCGAGATCTGCGTCCATAGAGCAGTCGAGGCGGCCTCTGGCTCGCTCGGCCCGATTGCGTCGAAAGTCTAGGTAGGCGACTCCTGCCTGGTAGGTTGAAACTCCGAGAAGCCAGGCTAGGCGGTCACCATTCTCCAAGCAGGCGAGATGCTCCTTGGCTAGTTCATAGCAACGAAGGGCCTCTTCGTGGCGACTCTGGCGTGTAGCGGTCAAGCCATCGCTACAGGCAATATGGAGCTGGCGTAGCCGTATGCGATCTTTCAGCCGCGCCCATCCGATGGTACCAAGGAAGATGAGTGCATTGAAATCCCGAGGTGGCATGTGCGTACGAGTCTGGAGTTGCCTATGCAGACCATGTCGATAGCCGTTGAACGCTTCGATCAGGAGAGTGCCAAGCACGGATGACCCGGAGTCTGGGGTTCGCCGGTTCATGATAGCCGGTTCTCTCGCAGCGGAGAGTTGGAGAGAAGAGGATAGAAGAGGTCCGACCTTGCCATTTGCTTCGCGTGGACGAGCAGCCGGTCTCTATGCTCGTCGATCGAATCGCCACGGAAGTCGGACTGTAGCCGACGGAAAAGACTTTCCGTGTCCAGGCCTTCGACGAGGCCACGGAAAATAATTCGATTGATTTCATTTAATTCGAACCCCACTGTTTCTTTGCCGGACATGCCTTCAAGCCACGTCTCGATGGCCGCTAGCGGCTCGGCGTGGGGGAATTGGAGCCGGATGGTCTCAAAGATTGCGTTGCGGTCAGGCATCAGCATCAACAGCGCAAGGAGGAAGCGCTCTTCGTGGCCGGAGACCTTGGAGCGCAGAGCGGTCACGATGCGGGTCCGCCGTTCTCCTTCGCACGCCTTGCGGAAAAGGTCCACAATGTTGCCATGACGTTGGTAGGCGATGTCATAAAGATCCTCAAGAAGCCCTTGCTCTACCTTTCGGCGGGTCAAGGTTGAAAACATATAGAAGAGAGTTTCCAGGTCGCCGTTCTCGATCAACCTACAGGAGTACTTCCGCAGGCCGTCGATGTGACCGTTGGCCATTCCGTCGATGAAGATGAGGCGTCGTGTCCTCAGGCCGTCGCGGTCCTCAGGGTCAATTGCAAGGCCAGGCAATAGGTATTTGTACTGAGGCAGATGGGGACGATCCTCATTGGTGCGAATAACGATAGTGACAGAGGGCAGCTCTAGGTGAAAGAGCTGATGAATCAATCGATCTCCAGATCGAATCAGCCGCACGCCGCCGGGACGCAAAATCTCAGTCGAAACTCGCTCCAGTCGGCCGCAAAGCAAGCGGGAGTTAATCGCCTGCTCTCGCTCGAAATACCAATGGCTATGGACACTAGAGCCGGCAAGCACTGAGAATGCACCGGAGAAAGCGTGCTCGTGAATGGATGTAGTTCCCGAGAGCCAGAATAATACCTCAATGTAGAACCGCGGTGCCTGGAACAGCATTACCGGCGGCTCGCCAAAGAGATCCCGGTGATTTGGCTGCCGGAATATCTGAAAAGGACCAAAGATCCAGTCGAGTATATCGGGTACCTCGACATGCCCGATCGGCGGATTGCGCTCCAGCGCATCGCGCGCTAGAGTTGGGAAGACCTCTTCGTCATAGCTATGTTCGAGCCACGCTCGTTCGATACCTTCGCCCAAGCTCTGGAAGTATTGGTTCATTTGAACTCTGCCCTGAAGTCACCTAAATCATGAGAACTGAGACCCCAGCGGGGCTCGCCGGCTAGGAACGATGGAGCCCTGAAGGACCTGCGCCAGAGTTTTGGCAAGACCTGTGTCTGGCGCAGGTCCGAGAGGGCCATGGATCAAACCTAGATACTGCTAGTTTGCATTCAGGCCGCAACTGACGTTCGTCGGGCAACTGTTATTAGTGACGGGATCGAAGGTGCCACCGGCAACGTCTTCGAGATCCGTCTCCTCGAGTTCGGTGACCTCAAGACCGTCGACATCTACCGTTTTCTTTTCCTGGTCAGTCATTTTCCTGACTCCTTTGCATTGAGCCCATTCGGCTCGGTTCAGAAAATGCTCTCGCACGATGTGAGAGCGAGCTCTATGCTCTTGATTGTATATCGTTCGGTTTGTCGATTAATGCTCCGTCCCTCGGTGCCAGCTTTCCCGCCGACACGCGACGTCCTTTATTACCTGGAGCATCGAGGATTGCCAGCAACTCGCTCTTAGGATTGCTGCGTGTTGAGATGCAAGGTTGAGTGTTTTCCTCGATGCGGACCAAGGGGCAGTGAATCCCTTGGCAGTTCGGCACAAATACGCACTTGCGGCACTGGGTATCCTGCTCGAAGGCGGGTTCGGTCCACAGCGCCATGCGGTCGGTATCGAGTTCTAGGTCCCCAGCCGGAGTGACTCGGCCGACTACATTGCTATCGTCCTTGTCGAGGACAATAGTACACTTCATCACCTTGCCTGTAGCACCGATGAGAAAGTTGTACGGACGGGCGGCGTAGCATACCTGGCTTCCCATTCGAGCGGCATCCCGCAAGCTGCCGAAGTAGAGGCCTTGTCGCCGGGCTTGTGCCATGATGTCGCGCCGGATGCTTGCCGCTTCGCCGCCGCCACAGACGTCGAGTTGTGCATCGTTAGGGCCACCCCACTTGCCGATTGCTTTCAGAGAGAGGCTGTAGCGTGAGTCGCCCTTAAACTCGTACGATAACATCTCGACGAGCAGGGATAGGCCGCCAGAGTTTGTTTGGTCGAAGTTAACACGTAGTAATACCTGAAAATCTTCTTCTCTATGGGCGAGAGCCTTTAAATTGGCAAAAATCTGTTCAAAGGTCGAACTGCCATCGCGGCCGATGCGAGAGTGGTTGTGGTGTTCAGGCGGCCCGTCGAGGGTGATTTGAAAGTTCCGTATGCGCCAGGCAAAAAGTTTGTCAGCTATCTCAGGCGTGAGCAGATAGCCGTTTGTAGTCATGTGCGAGCTGAAAGGTACCTCGTTTTCGTCTGCAATTTCGACGAAGAATGGTGCCAGATCCTCCACCGCTTGCCAGCCGTAGAGGGGCTCACCACCAAACCAGCTAATGTGGAGCCGGTTGAGTTTTTTAATCCGCTTCCGTACCAGGTTCTTGATACTCTCGCGAACCTCGGGGATCATCGTCCCCTGAGCAAAGTCTTCGTAGCAGTACTTGCACCGGAAGTTGCAGTCCTCCGAGGGCATCAAGATCAGCTCCAGCGCGTCGGTCCGATAGTGCTGCTGGCCGAACAGCTGCTGGAACTGCCGGAACTCGTCGACACCCTTGCGCACCAAGTAGCCACGCTCCACCAGGTATTTGACCACCTTCTCCTTCGGCGCCTCGAAGCCTTTCCTCTCCAACAGGCCGAGCACGACATCGCGATCTTCGGGCTTGAACACTGTCATCTTGCCGCTGAGAGTGTTCCACAACACCAGACGGCCGTCTTCGGCGGTCGCTCGGACGTTGTAGCGGGAGGGAATCCAGTGCTGGCTTGAGCTTGGGGGCGGGCCTTCGGGAGCGGGTGTAGCCAGGAGGTCGTGGGGCGATTGCTGCAGGATCTCGAACTTGCTAGTCAGTCCTAAGGGCATACGGGCTCCTTCTACCAACCAGGCCGTGGCAAGCACGATCAAAAGCAAAACAGTCCAATGTGATGCTTGTGCGCATCTCCGAAGTCCAGCTAATCCTTATAATGGACCCACTGAAAATTAAAGTCAAGAGGCTTCTTAGGAGCGATACTGCGATGTGAGCCGAATAGGGGCTGGTAGACTCGTGGCGCCTAGAACGACCTATAGGCGGGCAGGACAGGATGCCTGGAGCTGCCTGTTTGTGTGCCTCTACCGAGCCCCCATGCCTCACTCCCCAGAGGTGCCGCTGCCGACCCTCGACCGCTGGCTGGCGGTCGCCGGACCCTGCCTCGCCCAATCTCTCGTCGACGAGCAGGCGCGGAGCCGCCTCGAAGACACCGCCCGCAACCTTCCCTCGGACGGCCTCGGGGTCATCGAGGTCCGCCTGGCGGCGGACGAGCCGCAGGCCGATCTCTCCGTCCGCCTCTCCCGGCCGGAGCAGGCCTGCCGGCTGGCCCGGCAGCTGCCCGGGTCCCACTTCCAGGCTCTCCTCTCCCGCTGGGCGGAGGGGGAGTGGGAGCAGGTTCCCACCCTCTGGCTCGAATTCGACCTGCACCGGGAGGCGGCCGATCTCCCCCTCCCCGTCCTCTGCGTCCAACTCCCCCCGGAGGCCGACCCCCTCTGGCTCGCGGACTCGCTGCTGCCCGCCCTTTATGGCCGGGCTCTCGGGGCGGCACAGCGCGAGACGGTCCTGCTCTGCGCGCGAGAGGTGCCGAGCCCCGGGCGGCTTCTCTATGCTTTCAGCCTGCTCTCCCGGGGGGAGGAGGCCGTCCGCCTGGAGATCCTGGGCCTCGATGCGGCCGGGAGGATGGAGTACCTGGGGCGTTTGGCCCCCCATGCCGGCGTCACGGCGGCGGCGCTTGCGCCGCTTCTGGAGGGCGCGGAGAACCCCCACCTGTCGTTTGACATCGGCCCGACGGGCGAGATCCTCCCCCGGATCGGCCTCGAAGGCGCCTTCCCCCGGCAGCCCGACCGGGAGCGGCGCTGGGCGGAGCTCCTCGCCCGGCTGGTCGACCGGGGTCTCTGCTCCCCTGAGAAGCGGGACGCTCTCCTCGCCTGGCCGGGGCACGACTCGTTCTGGACCGCCCCGGCCCTCTGGCCGGTCGAGGTGGCGGGGATGGGAGGGTTCTGCGTCCGCTTCCTTTCCCATCTCAAGGTCGTCGGCCAGCCGGACCGGCCACCCCAGGCGAAGGCGTATCTCGGATTCGGTTACCTGGCCACCTCCTCTTCCCCTTCGGCTTGTGATATAGTTAAACCATGAATGTGGTAGTTCTATTTTGAGGCTAACAGCTGGAGGCCCCAATGAACGAGAGAGGTCGTGACGAACGCGCCCATCCCCCCGAGAAGGACGACCTGATCGAGGTCGACAACCTGGAGATCGCTCCCCTCTCGGAGGAGGATCTCAGTGCGGTCGTCGGCGGTGTCGGCCACCTGGACTCTGACTGCACCGGCCGCGGGACGACCGGCGGCAGTATCGAGACCTGATCTGGCGATCCCTCCCTTCACGCTCGCTCGGCGTGTCGACGATCGTGTCCGATCCCGTAGGGTGATTCCCTTCTCCTGAAGGGATATCGTTCGGCCTGTGGACACCCCATTCATGGCTCCCGGCGCGGAGTGGCTGTCGTTTCACGTCGCCTATCACTCCGGGAATCGGGATCAGCTCCTGACCGACCTGGTGCGGCCGTTGGTGAGGTCGTTGTGGCAGGAGGGGAAGCTCGAGAGCTTCTTCTTCCTGCGCCACGTCCTGGGGGGACCCCACATCCGGCTCCGGATTCGCCCCACTCCCGGGAGCCGGGACGCCGTCCGGGAGACCGTCCGCGAGCAGGTCGCGGACTATCTCACCGCCTTTCCCTCGCCGGCCCGTTCGTTTGCCGGCGCCGTCAGCCGCGCCCTGGCGGACAATTCTATCGAGGAGATCCCCTTCGAGCCGGAAGTCGAGCGCTATGGCGGTAGCGAGCTGATCGGGAAGTCGCTCGACTTTTTCGTCCTTTCGAGCGCCCGTGCCCTGGGCCTGCTCGGCCACCGCGCCACGGTCAGCGCCGGGGAGTGGCTGACCATCGCGCTGCGCCTGGAGGCGCGCCACGTCCTCGGGTTCGCCGACGAGGTCGAAGACCTGGAGAGCCTGATCGCCGAGCCCCGGGCCATCCTGGGGGCGGGGCCGGATCTCATCCGCGAGCGCGCGGACCGGGCTTTCGGGGAGAGCGGGGACCGGTTGGTGGGGCTGCTGCGCCGGGAGATCGAAAAGCTCGGGTTGGCCGCCCTCTCGCCGCTTGAGGACGGCGAGGTGGCGCGGTGCCTGGGGAGGGAGCTGGCGGGCGTGGAAGAGGCGACGAGATCGCGGATCTTCGTCAACCAGATCCACATGACGGCCAACCGGCTGGGGCTTGCCACCGCCGAGGAAGCCTATGTCGCCCGGATCCTGTGGCGGACGTTCCGGCGCCTCGCCGAGGCCGACCCCACCACCTGGAGCGACCTGGAGTCGCTCCTCGCCTACCGCGCGGCGCGCGACCTGGTGCCGGCCCGGCGGCTTCAGGACCTCGTCAGCCTCGCGTTCGCCACACTCTAGACGCCTGGCTGGGAGAGCATCCATGGCGCTAAGTTCGCATCTATCTAAAATCTGCATTTTTGATGCATCGCAGTCATTCTGGCGTAGAATGCCAGTATCTACTCGCCAGAGCCAGAAATGTGGTATACTTACGTACACAACCTACAGCTGGGTCCTGGGCCGGTGACTCCTGTTGGTACGCACCAGACCCTTATAGGAGGATTGATCATGAGAAGCGCCGAGCTTGAACGGTTGATTTTGGTCTTGCAGCGCGACAGCGTCCTCAGGGAGGAGCTTTCCCGGCTTGGGGGCGAGGTCGAGGAAGCGGTTCGTCGGACGGCGGAGAAAGGATACCGGTTGACCCGACAGGACGCCGAGGAGCTGCTCCGCAGCTTCCAGGAGCTCTCCGACGAGGATCTCGACAAGGCCGCCGGTGGCGCCTGGAACGACCCGCCGCCGCCGAGCTCGTCGGGGGGAGGGACGGGCGGTTAGCCAGCGGTTCTAGCCCGGCGTCGAGGCCGTCGCGAGTGGCAGCGGAACCGCCAACTCGCTCGACCGCCGGGCAACCCGCTCCAGGTGGCGGGGGAGCTGAAGCTCGGCGAACAGTCGATGGGCTTCCCCGAGCGCGTACGCCGCGGTTGCGGAGTCGCCCTGGGAGTGCGCCAGCTCCGCCTGATCCAGGTGGAGGCGTCCGATCTCGAAGGGGACTTCGAGCGCGGTGAAGGTCGCGAAGGCCTCCTGAAGGTGGGTTGCGGCCGCGGCCCAGTCGCCGCTGCCGCGCGCGATGCGGCCGAGCGCCCGCTGGGCCAGCCCTGCGCCGTAGCCGAATTCGGCCTCGCGGGTGATCGCCAGCGCCTTGTGCGCCAGCTCCCGCGCCTCCTCGGCAAGACCCTCCGCCAGGTGCGCCTCCGCCAGGAAGGCGGAAAACCAGCCGAGGAGCGGCTTGAAGCCGGTCTCGCCGAGCATCTGGACCGAGCACTGGAGAGATCCCCGGGCGCGTGCCACGTCCCCCCGTTCGAGATACGCGTAGCCCAGGAAACCTAAGGCGGCGGCGGTGTTCAGGGGGTCCTGGGCGCGGGTCAGGCCGCCCTGGCACTCCGCGATCCCCCGCTCGACGTCGCCCATGGAGACGTAGAAGTAGCCGGTGCTCCAGGAGGCGTCGAGCCGGTGATCCCCCAGGGCCTCGCCGATGGCCTGCGCCCGCGACATCGCCTGGAGGGCCGCCGGGAAGCGGCCCAGGGCATAGTGATGGAAGCCGGCCACCCAGTAGGTCTGTCCCTGCCACCAGGGCTCGCCGCTCCTTTCGAGGAGGACGATGGCCTTCAGGCTGTGCTGGATCCCCTCCGAGAAACGCCCCGACCAGAAGCAGTCCCGCCCGAGGACATAGAAGGCCTTGCCCTGGGTCGCCTCGTCGCCGCACGGCTCGGCGGCGGCGATCGAGGCGCGAGCGTTCTCGGCCGCCGCGTCCTGATTTCCCAGATAGCTGTAGGTGTGCGCCAGCCAGAAGGAGTAGCGCGCGGCGAGCGCCGGGTCGGAGATCTCGTCGAGGGCGCCCCGGTAGCGATGGAGGACCTCCAGGGTCTCCGGGAACCGGGCCAGGGGGAAGAGCGAGGAGGCGAGGCGGAGGACCAGGTCGAGGAGGCGCGGGGCGCGCTCGCCCGCGGGCAGCTGCTCGGCATGCAGGAGAGCCTGGTACAGAGCCTGGACGGCCTCGGCATGGGCGTAGCCGCGCGCCGCCTGATCGGCGAAAAGCGTGAGGTAGAGGACGGCTTTCGCGGTCTCCTCGGCCTTGGGATAATGGTAGACCAGCCGGTCGTAGACCTCCTCCAGGCGGCCGGCATGGAGCTGCTCCAGGGCTCTCCCTGCCGCCGCGTGCAGGGCCTGGCGCCGGCCGGAGAGGAGGGTCTGGTAGGCCACCTCCTGGGTCAGGGCGTGATGGAAGACGTACACCGGGCGGTCGGCGCCGGACACCTCGTGCAGCAGCTCCCAGCGCTTGAGGTCGGCGAGCAGCGGCTCCAGGCGGGAAGGGCGGTCCCAGATCGCTTGCAGGAGGTCGAGCGCGACCTCTCGGCCGAGCACCGAGGCGGTCTGGAGGAGCCGCTTGTGCTCCGGGGGGAGGCGGTCGATGCGGGCGGTCAGGAGCCCCTGCAGGGTGTCGGGCACCGCCGCGCCGGCTCCATGCTCGATCAGCGAGCGGGTCAGCTCCTCCAGGAAGAAGGGGTTGCCCTCGGCCTTCTCCAGCACCTCGCCGGCGAGGTCCTCCGGCAGCCGGGCACGCTTCAGGATCGCCTTCGCCACCGCCTGGCTGTCCGCCGCCGAGAGCCGCCGCATGTTGATCTGGGTGGCGTAGGACTTGTCCATCCAGCGCGGCGAGTAGCCGGCCCGATGGGTGACGAGGAGGAGGACGGGAGCGGCGGCCAGGGCCTCGACGAAGGAGGCGAGGAACTCCTCGGAGGTGGCGTCGATCCAGTGCAGGTCCTCGATCTCCAGGATGAGGAGGGAGCGGCGGCCGGCGGCGAGCAGCATGCGCCGCAGGGCGGCGAAGGTGCGGGTCTGGACCGCCTGGGCCTCGAGGCCGGCCAGCCCCTCCGTCCCCGCCTGGACCCCCAGGAGGCGGAGGAAGTAGGGGAGGGACTCTCCTGGATCGTCCCCGACTTCGAGCAGGCTGGTGCGGATCCGGGCGCCGATCTGCTCGGGGTCCTGGAGGTCGTGGAGGTTCCAGGCGCCGCGCAGCATGTCGAGGAGGGGCAGGTAGGGGATGCCGGCACCATAGGAGAGACAGCGCCCGGAGAGGTAGGCGACCGGCCGGCTCCCCAGGCGCCGTCGCAGCTCGTAGAGGAGGCGGGACTTGCCTGAGCCGGCCTCGCCGGCGATGCCGGCCACCTGCCCCTGCCCGGCCGCTGCCTGGGCCTTGAGCTCCAGGAGGACCTCGAGCTCCCGCTCCCGGCCGACGAAGGGGGAGAGCGGACCGCCGCGGCGCCCCGCGGCGCGGTCCACCTGGCCGAAGCGCAGCCCCAGGACCCGGAACGCCGCGAGCGGCTCCTCCCGCTCGGCGATCCGCACGGGGGGGAGGGCCTCCAGCTGCACGTGGCCCTCGACCTGGCTGGCGGTGGCGGCGCTGACGACGATGGCGCCGGGCGGGGCGCTCTGCTGGAGCTGGGCGGCGACGTTCCTGGCATCGCCCACCGCCGTGTAGTCGGCGCGCCCGATGCCGCCGGCGCTGCCGATGCCGCCAATGCCGCCGATACTGCCGACGACCACCGAGCCGGTGTCGAGCCCCATCCGCAGCCCCAGCGGGACCCCCGCCGCCACCTCCGCCCCCCGCTCCTGGAGCTGTTTCTGGAGGCCCAGGGCGGCGAGCAGGGCGCGGTGCGCGTGGTCCTCGTGGGCGATGGGGGCGCCGAACAGGGCCATGAAACCGTCGCCCAGGAACTGGCTGATCGTCCCCTCGTAGCGGTGGACCTCCGAGAGGGCCAGCTCGAAGAGCTGCTTCAAGAGGGCGTGCATGCCCTCGGGGCCCAGCCGCTCGGCGAGGCCGGCGGCGCCGGCCAGGTCGCAGAAGAGGACGGTGACCTGCTTGTGCTCTCCCTCGGGCGCGGCGGGCTCGGCGGCAGGGGGGAGGAT
>Ga0137403_10001581_pt1 | contig 28572 bp, 25 predicted proteins | sample CZOMad2_1_16fung_FD_122057 | JGI IMG/M metagenome (GOLD analysis project Ga0137403, IMG submission 122057) | Vadose zone soil fungal communities from Angelo Coast Range Reserve, California, USA - CZOMad2_1_16fungal (Hybrid Assembly) | ecosystem: Environmental > Terrestrial > Soil > Vadose zone... | reverse complement strand
TGCAAAGATGTCCATGCGCGCATTGTGCTCGAGTAAGAATTCAGCGATTTCGCGTCGGCCCATGTGGGAAGCGCCACCCAAAGCGGTTGCGAAATCGCCATTGCCCCAATCGATTGCTCCGTTGATTAGCTTTGGTTCTTCGGCCAGCATTGCTTTTACCGCCGCGAGATTTCGGTGACCGGCAATCACGAAGCGCTTCACACGAGCGCGATCGAACTGCGGATGATGCTCGGGGAAATCCGGTACGTAGTCAGCTGATTCCGGGGTCGTTGATGACGCCAAAGCAGTCGGACTAGTTCCCGGTTGAGCCTGCAACAAGCCGCGGCCGCAAATTAGAGCGACAGCGGCCGCGCTACTGCCGATAAGGAATTGCTTACGTGTGCAAAGTACATCGATCTTTTTCATAACTAGTTTTCTCTCTTTGTTGACGAAAATACGGCTGCAGTCTCACGTGCCGACGAGAATGTCGTGAGCGATCGCGGAAAAGTCGCAAACACGCCGAATCAAGGCGTGAGGAGTACCCGACTACAGCGGTTTTCCCAGGAGCTCGAACAATTTGTCCCTGTAGTTTCGGCTGAGAGTGAGCTTTGTCCCGTCTTGGAGGAGTATTGAGTACTCGCCGCTAAACAACGGTTGTAGCTCTGCGATCCGCTCGACGTTGACAATAGCCGAGCGATGGACACGCCGGAATTTTGCCGGATCCAATTGTGTCTCCATCGCGCTCAAGGTCTGTCGCACCATTGGCCGTGCTTTGCTCGTGTGGAGATGCACGTATTTGTCGTCGGCTTCGATCCAATTAATTTCGCGGGTGCTCAGAAAGGTGATGCGCCCGCCCGCTTTGATCACAAGTCGATCGAGGTATTGTGGCTTGCTTTTGATACTGTCGAGTAGCGCGCTTATCTGCATTCGCCCATCGTTCTGGCGCAGGGAACGAAACCGTTCTTTTGCGTGCTTGATCGCTTCCTTGAAACGCGCCTGATCAAAAGGCTTTAATAGATAGTCCAGTGCGTGAAGCTCGAATGCACGAATGGCATATTGTTCGTAGGCAGTTGCAAAAATAATTTCTGGCATCCGCTCAATTCGTATCGCTTCAAGAACTGCGAACCCGTCCATCTCCGGCATTTGCACATCGAGAAAAACAAGGTCTGGATTCTCCTTCCTTATCATCGCGACGGCTTCCTTGCCGTTACTGCATTCGCCCACAATTTCGACATCGCGATCGTCCTTCAACATTCGACGGATAAATTTGCGCGCGAGCGCTTCGTCGTCAGCTATCAAGGCTCGGATTTGCGCGCCTTTCATTTCGTGCCAGTTAACTCAACGAGCGACATCACATCGGAACGGAATTTCCATTGTCACGGTTAGGCCTCCTTCCGCGCCGTTGGTGAGTTCAAAACGAAAGTCTGATCCGTAGGCCTGACTGAGGCGGGCGCGAACATTGTTCAAGCCAACGCCGCGTAGCTCCAGCAAATCGCTTTTTGAGACTATCCCTGGGCCATTATCTTTTACTTCGAGCCTGAGCAAGCCGTCGAGACGTTGGGCCTTTATATCGATGTGACTTTGTGCCGTTCGCGGCGCGACTGCGTGTTGGATAGCGTTTTCGACGACAGGTTGCAAAATGAGATGCGGAACTTGTGCGGAAAGCGTCATTGGTTCCATTTCAAATGCCACTTTCAGTCGATTTCCGAAACGGACCTGCTCGATGTCCAGATAGGCGCGAAGAAATTCGGTCTCTTCTTTGAGCGTGACCAACTCGTGGTCCGCATGATCCAGCGTTAATCGAAGGAAGTCGCCCAGCCGCGCGATCATGCTGTTTGCTTTCGGTGGATCCTCCAAAACGAGGGATGAGATCGAGTGAAGCGTGTTGAAAAGAAAATGCGGATGAACCTGCATTTTCAGCGCGCGCAGCTGGGCTTGGGCAAGCTGCGCTTTAAGCGATGATTGCTGCAATTCGCTCGTGCGGAAATCATCATAATAAAGCAGCGCGTGCGCTCCGATTACGATCAACGAAGCGATGATGAGATCGATGTAAAATCCGTAACCGAAGTGTCTCGCATAGTAATTAGTAATTGTTGCGAGTTCGCCTCTGGCGGACGGCGTGATGGACCAAAGTATCGCGAGGAGCAACGTTTCATGAACGGCCGCAAAAAGAACAATCGCCGGCACGTGCACCGCCAGATTCCGGATGCTGAGCCGCCGGAACTCAACGCGGAAACGGCGACAAAAACGAAGGATGAGCGGTGAGAAAACCCCCCAGAGATAAAACAGCACCAAATTCAGTTTGAGCGAGGCGGCAATGCCGAAACGCTTATCATTTTGACTGAGCGCGACGCCGTAGGAAACCGCGGCAAAGACAAGGCCCACCAGTGTCCACGCCACGAAGAGAAGTACCGCCCTGCGCCAGTTTATCTTGAGATTACCCATGACGACTCACGCAGATTATATAAAACGCAACGCTCAAACGAGCACACTTCCAAAAGAATGTCGTGAGTGGTCTCGAAAACGGCGTGAACCTACGCGATCAAGGCGCGATTGATGATGCAAGGCCGGCTCAATCGCGTTCGCGAGAGTCAATTGTGTGGCCGCCGTAGCTTCCCGATCAAAAGCAGGAAGTAATTTCCTTCGATTCCTGACTTCCTGATTTCGTTAGCGACTGGCTTTCAGAATTTTCACGACTTTTTCGATCGTGTTCCAATTGCGCGTGGTTGCGGGCACGCCGAGGAACTTCTCGAGCTTGCCGAGGTAGCTGATCGCCTTCATCTGACGATGGTACAAGCCCAGGACGAATCTGCCTTGGATCGCAATGATCTTTAGCAACCACTCATCGGGCGAGGGGAGACTTAAAGGAAGAGGAGGGGGCTTGCGAAGTGGCTTGTGCAATACATTCACGAACCGCGTGATGTTTGGGCCTGACGGTTGTCGCGCAAATGGATCTTTTGAGGCGAGCTTGATGATGTCGCGCGCGGGACAAATCATGATCTCGCATTTGAACGACAGTTTCCGAGCAATCGCGGTTCGCAGAGTCGATTCGCCTACATCTTCGCGCACAACAAAGGTGCCGACCGCGCCGATATTAATGATACCGAACCTGGCCAACTGTTTGGCGATGGCGGCTGGTTGGCATCGGTTAGCGCCACCCACATTCACTGCACGAAGAAATACAACCGCAGGCATAGTGACAAGTGATCTATAACGAGTGACCAGCAATGAGCGACTACTTGCCTTCTGCGTCCACGGGCGCGGACATGCCGCCAAGAATCTGCCAGGTGCCGTGGGTGCGGATCCAGGTATGCGTGATCCGAAACGCGTCCTTCCTGGCTTCGACTCCTTCGCTCGTGGCCCAGTTAAGTTTGATTCGGTAATAGTTGATTGCGATATCACCGGTCACTTGAATCGCCAATTGCTCAATCGAGTACGACTTCAGCTTCACGCCTTTCGACGTGTTCATCGTGATCCAGTCGGTGATGTGATCTTTCCGCACGGGCGCTGAACTCACATAGGGCCAACCAACGAAGTCTTCATGCCAGAGCGCGCGATACTTTTCCAAGTCGTCGCTTTTCACGTATTCCCAATACGCTTTCTCCAAATTCCAGACCTCCGCTTCATCGTTCGCCGTATTTTGACCAAAGCTGGCTGTCGCGAGCGCGACAAGAAATGGGATGGTTTTTAACATGGCACGATCCTATTCATTACATCTGCTGAAAACGATCATTTTGATACCACGGTCGGCGGCCAGCACACTCGATACCAATCGACTTAATGAATTGACCAGCCTTCGCCTGCGCTGAGCGCGCGCATCGCCGTAAAGCGTAAACTGTGACACGACCAATGCGCTGCCCTTTACGTCTAGCAGCGACCACGAGCCAATCAGGTTGGTTAGTCGGGTTTTCTTGAGGTGCGCCGAGGTGATTTCTGTGATCAGAGCGAACCAGAAAAAGCTTGACCAGCCGTAGTCAGCGGCGTTTGACTGGGCATTGCTCCGTAAGAACTCCCCAAGGCAATGCAAAACAAGGAGCGAAAACGAGCTCTGAGTGTCCGCGCGATTGCGAGGACGCGTGTCGTGCCACTTGGGATGAATCACCCAAGCAAAAATGCCCGCGCTTGCTCGGGTTTGCCCTTCTTCGAGCAGCCGTTGCCGAGGGCGAGAAACATTGTTTTCCCGGATATTAGATCTTCGCGGAACGCGGAAGCGTCCTTACTCCTTAGCTTGACGCAAATGTGTGCGTCGCGCTGCTTCACGTGCATTAGGGCCGCTTTTTTTTCTTGCTGAACCAATCAACTCATCAACTCACTTATCATGCGACAAATCACTTGGCTAACGGGAGAATATGCGAATGTAAATGACCGACAGGATCAAGCTGCGAAGCGCGGCTGCGCGGTAACCATAGACTTTCACTTCAATGGCAATGGTCCGGATGCCAAGGGAGGCGAGGTTTGGTACAAGCCGGGCGACGCCAAGGCCAAGGCGCTGGGACAAGCCATTCTGGACACGTTTAGCGGTCTTGGCCTGCCGTTTCATGGCGGTGAGCCATTAAAGGAAGCGGTCCTTGGAAACCGCGCCAGCTTCATCCGGCATTACAGGAATCCCGCAATACTCATCGAGCCGTTGTTTGTCACCAACCCGGCCGCGAACCAGGCTGGTTGGATTCATAAAAAGGGCAACGTGCAAACGCTCGCGCGGAAGATTGCTGAGGTCCTGAAGGCAGCGACTACTGACGAAAATTCTCTAATCGGTCTGTCAATCGGACATATCTACAAGCCATCCAGCCAGGGTGACACAGGCGTAGATTGCGTCCGCGGCGACACGGAGGCCGACCACGCGCGAGCCGTCGCAGAAGCTGTGGGAAGCATTTTGACCGGCGCGCCCGTCACCGCCCCGCCATGGCCACCGACTAGATTAAAACCCACGGGCACAACCATTGGTACTAAAAGGCGTGGTGTACTGCCGGCCGCTAACGCCGTGCTAAAGTCCGATTTGTTAAAAGGCAATAACACACTCGAAGCAGTGGCAAATGGACGTCTCGTTCTAGACGCTACTGGTGACCGTGTGGAAGGTATCGGTCCCGTCCAAGATGCTCTCAATCAACTGGGATTTACAATCAATCTCGGCAGCTCCGGTCGGTTCAAGGGTTTCTTTGGCGAGAAAACCAAGGCGGCGGTTAAAGCATTCCAAGCATCGGCTAATATTGATGTGGATGGACGGGTGGGGCCTGATACGATCAAGAAGCTTGATGAACGTCTCATGCCGGCTGCGCCGGCGAGACAACCGAAGACCTCACCGAAAGCGGCGAAAAAACCTGCTGCGGGACCACCGACGCCGGCCGGAAAGTTCGTTAAGACGCGGGTGAAAGTATTGAACAGGGGGATTCCGCCTGTTGACTTTCTGCAAGAGCTTGTCGCCTGGGGGAAAACGGCTTCAGCGGATATTTTTGTAGATAAGGAGACTCAGGAGACGGACGTGTATGCGAGCGTGAAGAAGGACCTTGGCCCCTTCAACGATATTCTCTACCGAAAGGCTGGCATGCTCGAGGTGATGCGTGTGCTGGCTGGCTTCGAGTCGTCGTGGAAATGGAATACGGGTCGCGACACGACGAATCCTGATGAGAACTCACCCGATACGATTTCAGCCGGTCCGTTTCAGGTGAGTGCAAACTCGATGGGGTTCGGTCAGGATCTGCGCGATCTGGTTGCGCCGCACGGTATCCGCAACGCGAAGCGAGACGGCGATGCGTTTCAAGCCCTGATGAAGACCAATCACACTGTGGCATTCAATTACATCTCGCGCCTGCTGCGTCACACCATTCGCCATAACGGCCCGGTGAAACGTTGCGAAATCAACCGTTGGCTTTCCCGGGACGCTGCGAAAGAGTTTCAGCAGCTACTCACAGCATAGGGCCGGGTGCCATATCGGTCTTGTAGTTGGCGCCGCAGGGCTGAGCGGCAAAATCTCAAAATCCACGGCATTTGAAATTCCGCCTCGCCGCGCTTTAACGTAGAAAACCTCTTCCGACACGCGAAGGTTTTGATGCCGACTCTATTCCCGCGGCGAAGCCGACCCTCGAAAATGTGTAGCGGCTCAATGAGTTGTTGAGCCAAGACGACTTGTTCGCCGCAGCATGCGGACATCAAGGCGCTGCTCCAGAAACACGACGTAGAAGAAATCGACGCGAACGCGCAAAATATTCTTCTCTTAGAGTGCAATCTTGGCGGACAATCACGGCTTCACATTGAGCGCTGAAAACTTAATTTATCGCTTTGGTCGTTTGCGCTGGATTTGCGTTTTAATGGTCGCGCTTTTTTTTGTCAGCGGACAGTGGGCAAACGCGGACCCGGTAGGAGATTTTTTCAAAAAAGTTGGCCAATCCGTTTCCAAGGCTTTCCAGCCTCAACCGTCTCCCCAACAAACCAGGAAGACGACGCGGACTTGGCGGCGACCTACTTCTCGAGAATCAAAAGTTGCTGAGCCGTCGCCGACTCCGCCCGAAGGGCCAGTAAAACCTGAGAAGGAAGAGAAGCCTGCTGCCACTCTGTTGCCGGCTTCGGCTGCGCCTGCGGAAAAAGCAAAAGGAGATTTGCCGTATGGAATTCCGGTCCCAAACCGGAAAGGCATGGTCACAAGTCCTTATTTACCCGAAGGAAATTATGTCGATGTCAGCGCTTTTGCTCCCGGGTCCGCTGTGAAAGATCCATACACAGGAAAGCTTTTCCGGGTGCCGTAAATTTTATTATCGAGCAATCGTCGGACTCTGCAGGGGGCACATTCTCAACGCCCGCTCTACCCCCAATAGATCGGTGAGCAAACCGCTTTCGCGGATTTTAGCCGTTGTTACTGCGCCTGGAGTGCGACAATCGGATCGACTTTTGTCGCACGCAGCGCTGGGATGTAATTGGCAAGCGCCGCCACGCCTACCATCACCACGCAAATACTTGCGAACGTGGCCGGGTCGGTGGCGCTGATTCCGAACAACAGACTCGCCATTACTCGGGTGAGCACGAACGCACTAGCCAGTCCGATCAGTAGTCCCAGGCCAACCAGCTTTAATCCTTGCTTCATCGTCATTCTCAGCACGTCTGCTCGCTGGGCGCCGAGCGCGATGCGAATGCCTATCTCATGCCTGCGTTGCGCGACCGAATAACTCATCACCCCGTAAATTCCCACAGCCGCAAGCACCAATGCCAAACCGGCAAAGATACCTAATAAGAGCATGCTGAACCGCTGCCTGGCGATTGCCTCTGACACAATGTGATCCATCGTGTCGATGTTGGCGACTGGTTGGTCCTTGTCCACGGCCCAAATCGCGTTGCGAACTGAGGTGGCGAGACTCATTGGCTCCACGCTTGTCCGGACGACGATTGAATTTGCTGCCAGCTCCTTCAGCTGCCGATGAACAAAATACATTTGCATTTTAGGCTCTGCGATGAAGTCGTTTTGCCGGACATCCTTTACAACGCCGATGACCTCTCGCCAGGGCGCGTCTGAGGTCGTCGCGCCCGGCTTCAGCCGTTTGCCGATGGGGTCTTGTCCCGGCCAGTAGTGATGCGCGGTTTTCTCACTAATCACGACCACCTTTTTTGAATCTGTTCTGTCTTGATCGGTGAAATCGCGACCACGAACCATTGGAATTCCCATTGTGGTGAAATAGCCAGGCCCAATCACGCGGTAGATTACGTCGGGCCACTGTGCCGGCGGCGGATCGGGAATTCCTTCCACCGCAATACTCATCGAATCGCCGTTGTAAGTTAGCGGCAGATTTCCTGCGGCAGCTGCTGATTGTACACCGGGCAGAGCGCGGACGCGGCGCAACACTTCATCGAAGAACGCTGAGCGCCGTTCCCCGTCCGGATACTTCAGTACCGACAGGTCTACTCTCATCGTAAGCAGATGATCGGCACGAAATCCGGGATCGAGGTTTCGTAAGTGCAGAAAACTGTTGATGAGCAATCCAGCGCCAATGAGAAGTATGAAAGAGACGGCGACTTCGCCGATAACGAGCAGATTGCGGAGGCGATTTCCTTTGCTGGTTGCGGCCGAATCACGGCCCCCTTCTTTCAACGAATCGTTTAGATTGGAATGCAATGCATGCATCGCCGGGGCGAGGCCGAATACAATTCCGGTCAAAAGCGCGATCAACGCGGTAAACACGACCACCTTCGCGTCAATGTTGATCGTCTGTGTCTGTGAAATGGTTGCAGGAATAAACGTCTTCAGCACGCGGATTCCTGCCAAAGCAAGGAGCAAACCGAAGCCCCCGCCGAGCAAGGCGAGCAATACGCTTTCGGTTAGAAACTGACGTGTCAGGCGGGAACGGCTGGCACCGAGCGCGAGTCGCAATGCGATCTCCTTTTCTCGCACAGCAGCGCGAGCGAGCAGCAAATTAGCAACATTGGCGCAGGCAATGACAAGGACAAAACCGACCGCTCCCAACAGAACGAGCAACGCAGGTTTGATATCACCGACTATTTCCTCGTGCAGCGGCGTCACAGTGGCGCCGATCTGCGTGTTATATCTTGGATATTCTTTGGCGAGCCGCGCCGCAATCGTCTCCATCTCAGCTTGCGCCTGCTTAAGCGTGATGCCGGGTTTGATCCGCGCGATCACGTCGAGAAAATGATTACCGCGCTCTGTTATTTCCTCGTTTGTAAAATTGATCGGTACCCACAGCTCGTCATTCCAGTTGCCATAGCCTGGCAGGTGCACCCCCCGCTGCATCACACCGATCACTGTGTAATTCTCGCCATTCAACGTAACTGCCCGGCCAATGATGCTCGGATCGGAACCGAAGCGGCGTTGCCAGAGCCGGTAGCTCAGAAGAACGACATGCGTGCCAAGGCGGTCGTCATCCGGCACGAATGTGCGCCCAATCAGCGGCGGCACGGCTAACACGTCGAAGAGGTTCGCCGAGACGCGACGACCATCAAGGCGCTCTGGTTCACCAACGCCCGTCAGGTTGAAGCTGCGCTCGACCATCGCTGCCATTCCAGTGAAGACGCTGTTTTGCCTCTGCCAATCGAGGAAGTTAGGCGGCGCCGGAGTGTTTTTCGGAAAACCAAGGTGCGCAGCATTTTCCCATACCATCACCAGTTGGTCGGGGTTTTTGAAGGGGAGTGACCGCAATAAGACGGCGTTTACGACACTGAAGATCGCGCTGTTAGCGCCGATGCCGAGGGCGAGAGCGCTGACAGCGACGACAGTGAATCCCGGATTTTTCAGGAGTGTGCGCAGACCATAACGCACGTCTTGTGCGAGATCCGCAAGCATATTGCCTTTAGTTTCAATGCCCGGAGCGACACTGTTTCCTGGAGCGGCAGATTCCACATGTTCGAGTTCGCGCTCGAGCAAATCAGGCGCACTCAGTTCTTCGAAAACACGCTGGCGCGCTTCCTCTTCAGACGCACCGCGCGTCATCGCCTCTTCGTATTGCTCGGCGAGATGTTGCGAGAGCTCTTCAATGATTTCTGCTTCGCGCACGGGAGGCAGCCTGAGCTCCGCCAACCGGGCTCTGATTTCGACTTTGAAATCAGGCATGTTTTACCCCCGTGATGAGGCTGATCGCTTCGACGAACTCGATCCAGCCACTGCGTTGCTTCGCCAGCGTCTTTTTGCCCGCTGGCGTAAGGCGGTAATAGCGGCGGCGACGTTGCCCGGCTTTTTCAATCCAGCGACCGCGGATCCAGTTGCGTTTTTCCAGCCGATACAGCAGAGGATAGAGTGAAGCCACGTTGAATCGCACCGTGCCGCGCGACCGCAATTCGATGAGCTGTCCAATTTCATAACCGTGGCGAGGGCGGTATTCGAGCAGCGAAAGAATCATCAACTCCGCGCTGCCCTTCTTTAACTCGCGATCGAGAGAAGCTTGTAATGGCATATATGTTTATGGCATATATCCCAAAGACACATACCCTGTCAAATCAGAATGTGCCGGCGGCCAGTCAGATATTAGTATCCGATTGCTCGTATCGAGCGGCATTTCTCTGTTCCAGTCCGAAACGACTATGCAGATCGTCGGTAGGGCGAGCGGTCCTCTGCACGCCGAGAGCGTGGCGCCCACAGGAGTGGTCGCCCTACCATTTTGCCTGATTGATCTCCGCTGCGTGCTGCGCGGTGATCTTTACTCGAGATTCGTCTGGATAAATTTGGGACTCGCATGGATATCGATCTGACGAAGCACTGTTTCGCCTGAGTTAACAAATCGATGTGGTGTGTTCGCGGGAACCACAGCAATGGCCCCGGCATTTACTTCACGCGTTTCCTCTCCAATCGTGAGCTTGGCACAGCCTTCCAGCATGAAGATAACCTCGACATATGGATGCGTGTGTAACGGCGGCCCCTGTCCTGGCTTTGCGTTAACTATGTAAGCCGAGATGGGCGCGCCCTCTTTTTCGCCCACGAATTCAAAGGACATTCCTTGAAACGGCAACTGCTGGAGATTGAAAAAGCTCATGCTGTAGTTGTTCTATGGGATGTCGAGAAACACAGGGCAATGATCGGATGCATAGTTATCGCGGGTTACTTCCTTGAACCGTGTAAAGCGGAAATCCACCTGGGTTGGATTTGGATCGGCGTCAGAGCGATGAAGATGGCTCTGCTTCGGACCGGGCTTGCCGTCCGCAAGGATTGTGGCAAAGCTGATTCCCCGACGCTCGATGCGAGGGATGATCCCGGCGGTCGCGGCATCCAGCGCGGGAGAAAGCAACAGATAATCAATCTGCGAAACCGAATTCTGTCCCCGATACCAGTAGGTCCATTGGTCTTGCGACGAAGGGAGCCGGTCCACCACATTTATGAGACCGGAATCGCGGGTGAGAGGAAGCACCGGCGGCGAAAGAAATTCATCATTGAAATCGCCAACAACGGCGAACAGCTCCTGATCGAACTTCGCGCCAGGAAAACGCTCATGGATGATCTTTGAGACGGCCTTTGCCTGGCGTTTACGCAGTTTGTCGGATTTCTCGCGCTCCGCTGCCGTGTCGGAGTATTTCGATTTGAGGTGATTGATGAAAAGCGTGAGTTGCGTCGTGCCGCTTTTGTTGAGCGCAAGGTCAACTTCCAGACAATCACGCGAGAACAGCCGTGGTTTTTTTGGCGGACCTTTCGGTGCTTTCCCTGGAAAATTAACATCGACGTCGTCAAGATGAGTGCGCACATCAAGAATCTTAAGACGCGAAAGGATGCCGACATCGATCTGGCGGAAATCTCGTGAGTCGATCAACAAAGCGAACGGATATTTTTCTCTTAGAAACACCTCGTTGAATTTGCGCAACGCGATAACGCTTTCGATTTCCTGCAAGCAGATCACATCCGGGAAATCCTTGCCGTCGTTTGTAAGGACACGCGCAGCCAGCTCTCGCTGAGTTTCATTGAATAGCTCGAAAAGATCGGGGTCATAAACGGGCAGATATCCAGTATTGGGATTCTCGACCAGACTCTTTCCGCTGCGGTCACCGGGAAACGTGCGGCCAAACTGAAAGCGCACGAAAAGATTGTTGGCGTTAAACGTGCAGATGGTGGGCATATTGATAACTCCTTCGTTCGACAGGTGGCATTGCGTGATGTCCTTGCCGACCTTTGGAATGGTTGGCAATCCCAATTCCGAATCTACTCCGACGCTACTTTGCTAGTCTACCACAAAGAGATTAGACGATGTCAGACTCGTATCCTAGGACGGCACATACACCACATAGCCGCGCGGCGGCGCCCAGAGATCGACCCAGCCAAAGTCGTTGGTCCATTTTTCCTGCGGCACGCTGGACTCATCGCGGCCACGCCACGCAGCTGGGGCGAGTCGTGTATTGTTCCACCGTGTCTGAACCCACGTGCCGTTCCAGGTGCCGCGGTTATTCAGGACAAGGATCAGTCCGCTTTGATCGCCGCTGCCCGGCCGCTGCATAATGTAGAGGTCGTCGTCCACGAAGAGCACTTGCGCCGGGCCGGCGGCATTTTGTTCGTGAACCTTGATGAGCGCATCAATGCCGGTGTGATTGTCCGGCTGGGCGAGGTTCCAATCGAAGTAATCCTGCCAGAAGACGCACGGATAACCTTCATGCGTGAGGATGAAGGCATACGCCAGGAGTTTGTCGTTAATGATTGGAGTGTTGCGCACCACGTCGTGATTTTCGACGAAAGTAACGGCTTGGGCGGGCCGATCCCACATTAACACTCCGGGCCCGGCGAGATCGCGAGCATGGAATCCATAGCTGTCGCACAACTCACGCAGTCGCCAGCGCAGCGGAAAATCGAATGCGCCCACTGGATTATCGGACCACGCATTGGCTTCATCCAGCCAATCAGCGATGGTGCGTTCGCTGTCCCAGCACTCACCAACGGCGTACGGTTTGAAACTGGCGCCGTCGCGCAGGGCGCGCAGTTCCTGAATCGAACGGACCATCCAGCCGCCGTAGCCTTTCACCATGTCGTAGCGGAATCCGTCGAAACCGATTTCTTCCAAAAGCCACCGAGCATAGCTGATCAGTTCGGTATAAACGAACGGAGCGCGATGACAGAGGTCCGGCATATCCCCAAAAGTTGCGCCGTCCCACGTTTCGTATCGGCTCGGATGAAAACATTTCCAATCACGCGGAAACTTACCGCTCTTCGGTTCGAACTTTGTCCAGCGCGTTTGGCCGTCGATGGGATTCAGTTCTTGTGAATCGGCGCCGCTATTGTGGTTGAAAACCAAGTCCGCATACACTTGGAGTCCCAGCGTGTGAGCAGACTGAATCGCATCAAGTAATTCGCCTTTTGAACCGAACCATGTCGGCACGCCGCCCTTCTGATCAAACTCGCCCAGATCGTAATAATCGTAAGGGTCGTAACCCATCGATTTCCAGCTAGCTGCCTTGTTCGCAGGCGGAAGCCACAACGCGGTGAAACCGGCTTGCGCGATCGTGGGCAGTTTCGATTTGATGAAGTTCCACCATTGGTGTTCGCGGTTTTCCGCCTGCGAACAATCCCAATAAAAGGTTTGCAACATCACACCCATAATTCACCCTCCTTTTCGCCGTCTGAGAGCATTCCCATGCTACGTGCCAAATTTGGACTAACAAGAAGCAATCAAGTCACGGAAATGTTACGAACGAGTGCCCCATCGTGTGTCGTCGCAGCGTTCCTGATAATCGCCATCACCGGTTGCGAAAAGAACAGCGGCGAAGCAGTGGTCCTGGCGAAGGAACACATCGACGCCGCGCTGCCAACTGCAGAAACGCCGAACGCTCAATCTATGATTACTCGCAAGGCGGAGATTCGTCCGATGGCAGACGATGAGATCGCAGTTGAAGGGTACGTAATGAAGCCAGAAGCGCGCGGCACGAGTCACGATCCCCGGGCGTTAACTCAGGAACAATGGCTTGTAAAAGTTCGAATGTTGGGTAACGGCCGCACATTCCAAGTCCCGGCTAATCAAGCGCAGTGGGAAAAATTGCGAGAAAACGATCGAGTCAAAGTCAGATATCGCACAGGCAAGTACACGGGAACCGTTTGGGACGCAGAGATTGATTGAGGTTCGGGTCGGCTTCCGATTCAGGACGCCCTGACAGCAATCCCCCGCCTTACGCGGCGCCATGAGGCGCGCGCGACGGGCGGCTGCGTGCCTGTAACAGCCCTGTCACATCGAAGTCACACAGTTTTCACGCGTTCTAAACCGATTCGTCACAATTGACCTGTATGTGTCTGGAGCGTGCGGTGAATGCCGCCAAAACAATTTTCCGCAAATTGAAAACAGCTTACGCTCAGGGCTTCGCGGCGAGTTGGGAATTCGTCTTCGCGATCGGCTCGTAGAATCGCAGCGCCTCGATATCACTGCCGAGTTCACGCAATGGATAGAGGCCCCTGCCAGCGCCTGCCCCTGGATCGGCGATGAGATAATCGAAGCCGTCTTTGCCGGCGATCACCACGAAATGAGTGATGCCGCTGGCCAATCGCACGCGCACGATCACCGGATTTCGGTGCGCGACATTCGAGTCGATGAGATGATACGACGGCAGGTCCTCGTAGACATGGCGGACGCGATCCGGCGCGAACCACGCCGCGCGATCCCAGTAAAGCCAGCCTTGTTCCGTGAATCCGTCCGCCGCAGTTAGAAACCAATTCAACTGCTGCGGATCGGTGTCGATTCCATAAAACTTGAAGACCATTGCCGTGGCGGCCACGGCGCAGCCTTCGCCGCCAAGCGTCCCATTCGCTTCGATTCCGCCCAGTGGATCGTCGCGCCATTTGTCATCCGATTGGTGGAACGACGGCACCGGCAACTCGACTCGAGTTAGAAACGGACGTCCACCGCGCGGCGAAAGTTTTCGTTTCCAAGTCCAGTCAACGTACAGCGCGGCACCGGCGCCGACCAAAACAAGAACGATAACGATACCGACAATCGGCCACCAACGCTTCACAACATCAAGACTGTAGAGGCGGCTGCTTGCCACGTCATAGCTTTTTGCGAACGCGGTGTCAGCCGCAAATCTGAGCAACTGTAGCGTCCGCCGTCCTTGGCGAGCCAGGGCCTTGGCGCAGGCTGCTCAGCGGAGAAACAAATCGAACCCCACTGCGCTGGTGACAGCGCACACCACACAAGACGCGATGTCGCTTGTTGCGGAAGACAAGTTGCGCTCGCGCGGTATACTGCCAATCGCACATCATGCATAGGGCACATGAACTTCGCCTCGCCAAGCGCATGGCGCGTCTGGGCACTGAGACGGCGTTCGAAGTCTTGGTGAAAGCGAAAGCGCTTGAGGCGCAGGGCCGCGACATTGTTCATCTCGAGATCGGTGAGCCCGATTTCGACACGCCACGGAACATCATTGATGCCGCTGTTGATGCGCTACACAAAGGTTTCACTCACTACGGGCCGTCAGCCGGTTTGATGGAGCTGCGCGAAGTCATCGCGCAATACGTGAGCGAGACGCGCCGCGTAAACGTTACACCTGACGAAGTGGTTGTGGTTCCGGGCGGTAAGCCAATCATCTTTTTCAGTATCCTCGCACTGGCCCAAGAAGGCGATGAAGTGATCTACCCCAATCCCGGCTTTCCGATTTACGAGTCAATGATCAATTACGTCGGCGCGAAAGCGGTGCCGATCCGGTTGCGCGAGGAGCTGGATTTCGGGCTCGACGTCGACGAGCTCGGGGGATTGATCAACGATCGCACAAAATTGATCATTCTGAATTCACCGCAGAATCCTACCGGTGGTATGCTGGAGGAAAAAGATATTGATGCCATCGCGCGCGCGGTCGGCGATCGCAACATCATGGTATTGAGCGACGAGATTTATAGCCGCCTTATTTTCGAGGGCGAGCACCATTCCATCATGTCGATCGAGGGAATGAAGGAGCGCACCGTTTTGCTCGACGGTTTCTCCAAGACTTACGCCATGACGGGTTGGCGCATGGGCTACGGCGTGATGCGCGCCGATCTGGCAGCGCACATCGCGCGATTGATGACGAACTCGAGTTCGTGCACCGCGAGCTTTAGCCAGATTGCGGGCATCGAAGCTTTGCGCGGCCCGCAGAAGTCGGTCGACGCGATGCGTGCTGAGTTCCAAAAACGGCGGGACGTGATGGTTGCCGGCCTGAACAAAATTAAAGGGTTCTCCTGCCGCTTGCCTAAGGGAGCGTTCTACGTTTTTCCAAACATCACGAAGACCCGTTGGCCATCGAAAAAACTTGCCGACGCGCTACTCGATGACGCTGGAGTCGCCGGGCTCTCCGGCACCGCCTTCGGCAATTTCGGCGAAGGTTATTTGCGATTCAGCGTGGCAAACTCAATCGAGAACATCGAAAAAGCGCTCGATCGCGTAAACGATTGGGCCAACAAGAACTTGTAGGGCAACCGCCTCGGTTGCCGCTGGCAAGCGATGCGCCTGCCCTGCAATTAAAGATTTCCCACCTTCCTGCTTTCCTTGGAGACTTCTATTACACGAGCGCCGGAGACTCTGGTTTGGGCTGTTGTTGTTCCGGCTGTGCGGCGGTTTTCCGAGCGGCAAATAGACGCTCGATTACATAGAACGTGACTGGAATCAGGAAGATCGCGATCCCAGAAGCGGCGATCATTCCGCCGATGACAGTTGAACCAAGGACGCGCCTCGCGACGGCGCCGGAACCGCTGGCAAACCAAAGCGGCAAACATCCAAAGATGAACGCAAACGACGTCATCAGGATCGGGCGCAGTCGCAAGCGCGCGCCTTCGAGCGCGGCGTCGATAAGCGGTTTGCCTTTTTCGTATTCGTCCTTTGCGAATTCGACGATCAGGATCGCGTTTTTGGCGGCCAAACCGATGAGCATGATCAAACCAATTTGCGCGTAGATGTTGTTTTGCATTCCGCGCAACCAAAGCGTGAGGAACGCGCCGAAAACCGCGACGGGCGTGCCTAACAACACGCTGAACGGCAGCGACCAGCTTTCGTAAAGCGCGGCGAGAATGAGGAAAACGAAAAGGAGCGACATGCCGAAAACTGCCGTCGGCGAGACGCCTTGCTGCGCTTTTTTCTCCTGATACGAGATGCCGAGGTAATCGTAGCCCATTTCCTTGGGCATGGTTTGCCGGAACACTTCTTCGAGCGCAGCCATCGCCTGATTCGAGCTGTAACCGGGCGCAGCAGAACCGTTGATTTGCGCCGAGCGATATTCGTTGTAGCGCAACGTGAATTCCGGGCCTGCGATATTCTTGATGGTGGAGATGGCGTCGAGCGGCACGGGGTCGCCGTTCGCATTGCGAACGAAGAACTGGCCGACGTTCTTCGCATCGGTCCGGTAATCGCCTTCGGCCTCGATGTAAGTTTGCCAGGTTCGGCCGAAGCGATTGAAATAGTTTACGAAAAATCCTCCCATGAACGTCTGTAGCGTCTGATATACCGAAGTCAGATCTATTCCCTGCTTGATCACTTTGTCGCGGTCGACGTCCACAAAAACCTGCGGCACGTTCGGTTGGAACGTCGGGATGAGAGTGCTCAACTCGGGCCGCTTGCGCGCGGCATCGAGAAACGTCTTCACATTTTGCGCCAGGAACGCCACGTCTTTGCCTGAGCGATCTTCCAATATGAATTGGAACCCACCGGAGGTGCCCACGCCGGGAATCACCGGTGGCGGGAAAGCAAACGCGATCCCTTCACTGAGACTTGAGAGATACTTGTTCAGTCGCGCCTTGATTGCTTCGTACTTTTCCTCTGGCTTCGTCCGTTCGCTCCAAGGCTTGAAATTGACAAAGAAAAACGCGTGGTAGGTGTCGGACACCAGGCTCAGCAGACTAAAGCCGACAACGCTGGTGGTGTATTGCACGCCTGGTGTTTTGCTCAAAAAATCTTCGATGTCTCGACAAACCTTGTCGGTGCGCTGAAGCGAAGCCGCGTCGGGTAATTGCAGCGCCACAAAAACATAGCCCTGATCTTCTTCCGGCAAAAAGCCGCTCGGTAATTTGGATCCAAAAAAACCCGCTCCGACGGCGAACACAACGAGCAACGCAAAACTGAGGACGGCCTTTCGAATGGCCAGGCGCGACCAGTTTACATAGCCGTGTGTTGCGATGCCGAACACCCCGTTGAATCGATCGAAAAACCAACGAAGCGGACCGCGACCCTGCTTTCGGGGCCGGAGCAAGAGTGCCGAAAGCGCCGGACTGAGCGACAGTGCGTTGAATGCGGAGAAGATGACGGAGATCGCGATGGTCAGGGCGAACTGTTGATACAAACGCCCTGTGATTCCGGGAAGAAATGCTGTCGGAATGAACACTGCGGAAAGAACAAGTGCGATGCCAATGACCGGCGCGGAAACCTCACGCATGGCCTGAAGAGTCGCCTCCCGCGGATTCATTCCTTCCTCAATGTGACGTTCGACCGCTTCAACGACGACAATCGCGTCATCGACCACCAGTCCGATCGCCAGAACCAGACCAAACAACGAGAGGGTGTTAATTGAAAATCCGAACAAGGGGAACAAAACGAACGTGCCAATCAATGACACCGGCACGGCGCAGAGCGGAATCAGCGTGGCGCGCCAGCCTTGCAAGAAAATGAATACGACGATCACGACCAGCGCTAGCGCTTCAAACAACGTTTTAACGATGTCGTGCAATCCTTCGGTGACCGAAAGCGTTTGATCGAGCGAGACCGCGAAATCCATGTCGCCCGGGAAACGTTGCTTCGCTTCGGCCATGAGCTGCCGAACACCCTGTGCTGCTTTGACTGCGTTCGTGCCCGGCAGTTGGTAACAGGCGATGATCGCCGAGGGTTGGCCGTTCAAGCGGCCCTTTATGTTGTAGGTTTGCGCGCCGAGATCGATCCGCGCGATGTCTTTCACGCGCACAAACGAGCCATCGGGATTTGCGCGCACGACAATCTCACCGAATTCCTCCGGTGTTTGTAATCGTCCTTGCGCCCGCACAGTGTAAGTGAATTTCTGTCCGCTCGGGATCGGTTCGCCGCCGACCTGTCCCGCGGGATTGACCGTGTTCTGTTTTTGCACTGCGCTGATGATGTCTGGCACGGTGATCTGGAGCTTCGCGAGTTGATCCGGCTTCACCCAGAGCCGCATCGCATACTGGCCCGCGCCGAAGACCTGCACATTGCCGACGCCAGGGACGCGCGTGAGTTGGTCGACAAGGTTGATATAGGCGTAATTGGCGAGAAATGTTCCGTCGTAGCTTCCTTTCGGCGAATAAAGAGCAAGGAGCATCAACGGCGCCGTAGTCGATTTCTTAACGGTGATGCCGTAGTTGATAACGTCGGCGGGCAATTGCGATTGCGCCTGCGACACCCGAATCTGCGTGAGTACGTGATCAATGTTCGGATCGGTGGCGATGTCGAAATTCACGATCAATCGAATGTCGCCACTGTTGGCGTTGATCGAGTACATGTAATTCATGTTGTCGACGCCGCTCATCTGCTGCTCGATTGGCGCCGCAACCGATTGCTCGATCGTGAGCGCGTCCGCGCCGGTATAGTGCGTCTGCACTTGAATCTCCGGAGGAGCAATTTGCGGATACTGGGCGATCGGCAAGGCGAGAATGCATACCCCGCCAATGAGTGTCATCAGAATCGCGATGACGATCGCGACAATGGGCCGCCGGACGAAAAACTCGGACATTCGTTAGGGCTTCTTTTGCGGGTCCCCTTTTGAAACCAAAGCATCGGCGGGAGGAGTCCAGTCTTTTACAGCGACCGTCGATCCTTCGCGCGCTTTTTGGAGCCCCTGCACAATAACACGATCGCCGGGTTTCAATCCCTCCGTCACTTCCCACATCGCACCAATGCGTTCGCCCATTTTCACCGGACGAATGCTTACCTTGTTGTCGTCACCCACAACTGCGACCTGATAGCTGCCCTGCAACTCATTCACCGCCTCCTGCGGAATCACCATGGCGCCTTTTTTCATGTCGGCGACAAAACGCACGTTTCCAAACTGTCCGGGCCGCAAAACGTTTCCCGGATTCGGAAACGTCACGTAGTAGCGGATCGAGCCGGTCTTGACGTCAAGGCTGCGATCGAGCGCATAAAAGCTCCCTTTACGCGGATACAGCTCGCCGTTACCGAGAATCAATTCGAACTGAAGACTTTTCACGTACTCGTTGCGTTCTTTCGCATCAGGATGCCGCGAAACAAAATCTGTGAATGGCCCTTCGCCCGCAGTCACGACAGCTTTGATCGGATCAATCTGCGACATGGTTGTAAGCGGTCCCGTAGTTGGTCCGACCAGATCGCCGACCTGATTATTGGCAAATCCAACAACACCATCGATCGGGGCGACAATTTTCGTGTAACCGAGATTGATCTCAGCCTGATTTACCGCCGCTTGGTCTGCTTCCACATTGGCTGTGCTTGAGTCGGCGGCTGCGATGGCAGTGTCTCGCTCCTGGTCGCTGATGACTTTCTTCTTAAACAAATAGATGGCGCGTTTTTTGTCGGCGTCAGCTTTGACCTGGTTGGCTTGGTCTTTTGCCAAAGTGCCCTTCGCTTGCGCTAATGCAGCCTCGAACGGACGTGGATCAATTTTGAAAAGCAGGTCGCCATTTTTCACTACACTGCCTTCCTGATAGTCTCGCGAAACGATATAACCCTGCACCTGCGCGTTGATGTTGGCATTAATGAAGCCATCCAATGTCGCCACGCGTTCGAGCACGCGCGGCACATCGCGCGGCTGCACAGTTGTGACAAGGACTTCCGGCGGAGGCGGAGCAGTTTGAGCCTGCTTGCGCGAACAATCTGTAGCAAGCGACGCGTAGATTAGGAGCGCAGCGACAGGAACAAGGCGTTTCATCGATCCACTATGGCTGATCTTGGGTTGAACTGTCGAGCGCAGACGCCGACTGGCAAATGACAAATAATTGCGGATTGAAATCGCCCGAGTTCAGTAAATCCTGTGTAGTTCTTCCTGCGTTCCTGGTTTCCTGATTAGATCCTGCTGCAACTATGGTAGACAACAAAAAGTTCCGCGTGTTCGCCACGTCGCGCATTGGCGATCCTGCCGAGAACCGTATGCGCGAGCGCGGCTATGATCTCGAAGTTTACCAGGGGCCAGAAGCGCCGCCGAAGAAGTTGATCGTCGAAAAAGTAAAGAGCGGCATCGACGGCTTGATCACCACTTTGCGCGATCCAATCGACGCCGAAGTATTTGAAGCCGGGAAGGGAACACTCAAGGTCGTGGCGCAGATCGCAGTGGGATTCGACAACGTCAACCGCGCCGACGCCAATAGATACAAAATCCCATTCACGAACACGGCTGACGTGTTGACGGAAGCGACCGCCGAGTTCGCTTTTTTTATGATGGGCATTCTCGCGCGCAAAATGTGGCAGAGCGAGCGACTGGTCCGCGAACAAAGATGGCCGTCATGGCATCCATTCCTGCCGTTCCTCGGAGACGAGGTCACGAGCAAAACCATCGCTGTCATCGGCACCGGCCGAATCGGTCTGGCAATGATCAAGAAATGCTCTGGATTCGACATGAACATCCTTTGCTATGACCCGGCATATCAAAATCATGAATTCATTGGCGCAATTCAGGAGTTGATGGACCTGCGCCATGCGCGTGGCATTCAGAAGGAAAAGACTTCAATCAGATATGTCGAATTTGAGGTAGCGCTCCGCTGTGCCGATTACGTCACGATCCATGTGCCGCTGTTGCGGGAGGGCGAAACGGACAAACCGACCTATCATCTCATCAACGAGAAGACTCTGAAGATGATGAAACCGACGGCGTATCTAATTAATAGTTCACGCGGCCCGGTCGTAGACGAAAAAGCTTTGGCGAAAGCGCTAAAAGAAGAAATCATCGCCGGCGCTGCTCTCGATGTCTTCGAGAAAGAACCGCTGCCGCCTGATTCTCCGCTGCTTGATCCCGAGATCGCCGATCGTTGCCGAGTTTTCCATCATTTTGCGAGCGGTGCCCAAATCACACGTCTGGATATCGATCCGGCGAAGGGTATGGCGGGCCGCTGCGTCCAGGGATTGATCGATGTGCTTGAGGGCAATTACGGTGGCGACCTGACCAAAATGCCATACATCGTGAATAAAGAGGCGTTCATTTCAAAAAAAGTGAAACCCTGAAGCGCCGAAACATGGGAACACGACAGGTGTAGCGCTGCCTCAACAATTCATCGTCGGACCGGCGGCGCCACTGCTTCAATACCCGAACCACGAATTAAGAGTATGAAACAATTTATCTTACTGACTTTCCTTTTGATGGGCCTTGCATCAGTTCCGGTAGACGCGCAGACAAAGAGTGCAGCGCCGGTAAACTCTGACAACGCGGCCAGAAAAGAAATCCAGGCTTGGTTGGATCGGTGGACGAAGGCGTTCACCACGCAAGACGTTGATGGGATCCTGGCGCTCTATACGGACGATGTGGTCGCATACGACGTCGTTCCGCCGCTTCAGTATGTCGGCAAAGCTGAGTACCGCGTCGATTACCAGCAATTTTTTTCGCAGTACGACAGTCTGCACGTCGAGGTCCGCGATCTGCACATCGGCACGAGCGGCGACCTCGCTTACGCGTCTGGCTTGGAATTAATCAGCGGGACACTCAGGAACGGTCAGAAGTCTAATATCTGGCTCCGGTTTACCTCGCTCTTTCGGAAGTCCGACGGCCGCTGGCTCGATTTTCACGATCACGTGTCAGTTCCAGCTGAGATCGAATCGGGTAAAGCGATGCTCGACATGCAGCCGTAGCCCCACCTGTAACGCCTTCGATCGTTTCTAGCGATCGTCCTCGGTGAACTCGTCACAGCCACTCGTCACAACGTATTTGGAGATGCGGTCGCCGGAGCAGCTTCGACCGAAGCGCTTCAATGACGCCCGGTTTCAAATTCGTGAAGAGACGGAGCGCGATTGGCGTTTCAATCGTGATCTCTACTTCGCGGTTGGCGAACAATGGCAGTGGATCGACATACGCCCCTGGACGGATGAACAATGGCAAGAATACGCGTCCGCGCCGGAGCTGCTGACGTTCGCCGCGTACCACGGCGACACGCTGGCGGGCTATTACGAATTGCGGCGTGACACCGAAGGCGGGATGGAGATCGCGTACTTTGGTTTGCTACCTGAATTTATCGGCCGTGGTTTGGGCGGCGCATTGCTAACCAGTGCAATCGAAGAAGCATGGTCCCGCCGTGGCGGAATCGCACCCAAGCGCGTGTGGGTGCACACGTGCAATCTCGATCATCCGCAGGCACTCGCCAATTACCAGGCACGCGGCATGGTCGTTTACAAGGTCGAAGAAATTCAAGCTTAGCGACCGAAGACTGATTGGTTGCCGAGTCAGTTTAGTACGTGCTCGAAATTGGGATGACGAACAGCGACAGACTCGTTGTCTGCATTTGGCTGTAAATGATCGAACAATTCGATCATGCGGGCCTCATAAGCATCGCACATCGGACATTCGCCGTTAGGCTTGACCCATTCCGGATGCTGGATCCGAAGATCGTCGTGGATCTGTTGCCGGAGTTCGCTGTAACTGTGGGCTTGGTGGGGAATGCCACAGGGCTTGGTTAACGATTCAAGTGCGCCGCGGGGCAATTCGTCTAAATCGCCTCGCTGGCAACCGCGTTCCGTTCTGAGATTCAGTAATTTCATAAACACCGATGTTTTTAGGGTTGCCTGCTCCAGATTCGCGGAACGGGGACTCCAAGTGAATCTGGAGATCGCGCAAGCGGTGTCTCACCGAAGGTTAAGCCATTCAGCCGGCTTTTCAGTGCGGTCGAAAGTGCGTTGAGGCGTCGGATGACGTAATCAAAAGTTTTGTACACGATTCGCGGACTTCCGTCAAGTCCATTTTGTTCCTGACCGATGGCTCCGCTCCTCCTATTAGGACCGCGAGAGCGGTGGAACCAAATCCCTAGACCTGTTTCCCAGGACGGGGTGTCGCCCTTCGCTGAGACCCATCGAAAAAAAAATCAAATTTTTTTGAAATGTCGGCCTTAAAAATCTTTAGAAAAGGAAAAGCAACCCAGAATCAATATGAATATCGTAGCCGACGATCGTATCACTGAAGCGCGGGACTTTACCTATCAATTTGTGCCGTTTTCGACCCAGTCCGGGCGTCAAAACTGGGGAGAACAACCGCTGTCGCGGCTATCGCGCGAAGAGTTGGAAGCATTTCTAAAGGCGGAATCTGACAACGCCGGCAGCGCACATTTTTTTACTCCTCCACCCGAACCGCCAGTGGAGGCGGCTGAGAAGGATCTCGCTGCCGGTGTGCTGAAACAGGCAGCCCATGATTTGCGCCGGTTTCGTGCCGCAACTGCGGGCACCAAGCGAGAACTGTATCTCGATGCCTACACTTGGATTACCGCGACTGATTTTTCCTGGCCGTACTCTTTCATGAATGTTTGTAAATTGCTGGAACTCTGCCCAGACGTTGTCCGCACCGAGCTGCTCGCCAATGCCTCGCTAGGCTTGGTCGATTACTGGACGCAGCGTGCCGGCCGCGTTTCCCGGAAATTGCGGGCCTCCGTTGCTCGCGCTTTTGCAAGCTGCCGTAATCAAGAGCCCGAGACCAGTCAGTTGGCTTCCTATATTTGAGCGAATATGAACAAACGCTGCACCAGACCTATTGGAAGGCTGCGCTACATTTGGGGCTCGCTCGCCAGCGCGGCCCGCCGCAACCACGACCCGTTTCTGGTGTACAGCATGGCCTCCTTCAATTTTGGCGGCGGATGGCGGGAGCTGCTTCTAAAAGCCTCTCTCCAAAACGCATGATCGAAAAATTAACCGCCATGAAATTCTCCACTGAAACGATGGTAGCGGGGGCAGTAGCAGTAGCCTTTGCCGTTTTGAGCATGGCTGTCATTGCGGGAGAGCAGAGTCAACGTGCAACTGATCCGACAAGCGGTACCGCGCTGAGGCAAGTCAGCGCGCAAGGTCTTAGCAATTCTTTGTCTGGGGCGTACGTCGGGAGAAGCGAGAAGGAAGTTCTAGGGCTGTACTGATCCAGCGACGGCGGCCAGCGGAAATACACTAGTGTCCCCTTTCGGCGGGCGCTGTTGTCCGGTGCAATCGCGCGCTCGCGCGATTTTGTTCTCGCAAAGCCAAGTCTCGTAGGCGACGCTCTGTCCCCACGAAGGCAATCCCTGGAACTCTGCAGGAAGGCGGTGCTTCGTTTCAAACGACGCATTGGACCGTGGTGTTGCGTGCTCGGGAGCCAGACTCGGAGGAGTCCGCCAGACAAGCGCTCTCCGGATTTTGCGAAGCCTATTGGCCACCGCTCTACAGTTTTCTTCGTCACCGCGGCTTTTCATCCGCTGACGCGCAGGATCTCGTCCAAGGTTTCTTCGCCTATCTCCTCGAGCAAAACACGTTGACCAGCGCGGATCAGCAAAAGGGCCGGTTACGCACGTTTCTGCTCAGCTCTCTGCAGAATTTTTTGTTTAACGAATACGACCGCGCCCGCGCACTGAAGAGAGGTGGTGGCCGTCAGATTCTCTCGATTGAAGAGCATCTCCCGGAAGCCGAGGCAGCGATGTTGGCGACCTCTCATCTCAGCGATGCCCGTTGCTACGACCTTATTTGGGCGTCGAATATTGTTTCGCGAGCCTGGCAGAATTTGCAAAACGCATTTGTGGCAGAAGGCAAAGCTGAGTGGCTCGAAGAATTAAGACCGTTCGTGGCGGGTGGAAGCATCACGCCGCTGAACCAGGAGGAAGCCGCAACTCGGCTCGGAGTGCCAATCGCGACACTGCGCACATGGCTTTCGCGCCTGCGCCAGCGTTACCGTGAATCGTTGAGAGCGGAAGTGGCCAGCACCGTCTCCGATCCGGCAGACGTCGATGCCGAACTACACCACCTCTATCGGATACTGATGGCGTGAATTGAGTTTTAGATATGGATGACAACGGCACAGCTCCGGAAAGCGCAAACAGGAAAACCGGAACAGCGGGGACGTGTGCCACTTGTGGACGACAGCTGACGCAATGCGGTCCGAGCGGAGAGTGCCTGCGTTGTCTCATTAGCCTCGGTTTCCTGGCAGACGGCGAACAGGCCAAACGACCAGTGTCGCACGGGCGACTGACGCCCGGACCGTTGCGGTACGCCCACTTCGAAGCGGAGATAGGCGACGACGGTTTTCCAGTCGAGCTCGGTGCGGGGGCGATGGCCATAACCTACCGTGCCCGTGACACCGTGTTGAACTCGACTGTTGCGCTGAAAGTTATCGACCGCAGCGTGGCGCAGAATCCCGGCGCGCGAACCCGGTTTCTACGCGAAGCGCGCGCGGCTGCGAACATTCACCATCCAAACGTTGCTCGGGTCACTTATTACGGCGAGCAAGATGACGAATGTTTCTATGCCATGGAACTGGTCGAAGGCGAAACGCTGGAAGACCGTGTGCGCCGTGATGGGCCAATGCCGCTCGCGCTTGCCTTGAAAATAATCGAGCAAGCCACGCTCGCATTGGCCGCCGCGGAAGTATGTGGCGTAGTGCATCGGGACATCAAGCCGTCCAATCTCATGCTCGAATCAGATGCCAGTGAAACGCTCATGGTGAAGGTGATCGATTATGGAGTGGCGAAAGTAATGGGACCGGAGGCAGAGCCTGCCGCCGAACAAACTCAGGCAGGTTTCATCGGCACGCCGGCTTTTGCCAGCCCGGAACAGTTTGACGGGGCTCAGCAATCGCGGATTGACGCGCGCTCCGACATCTACTCACTGGGCGTTACCTTTTGGTATCTACTTACCGGTCGGACGCCTTTTGTCGGACGCACGATGGAAGAAATCCGCGCGAGACAAACCAGTGAGTTACCCTTGAGCCAGCTCAAGGGTCTGCATCTTCCAGGACAAGTTATTACGCTGCTGAAATCGATGCTGGCTCCGGACCCGAAGGACAGACCGCAGACGGCACGGGAGTTACTTTCTGCCGTTCACCGCTGCTATGAACGATTCAACCCTCAGGCGCGCTCGCGACGGAGACGAGGTGTTCTGGCCGGCGCGGCCGCGACGCTAATAGTCGCAGCGATTGCGCTGGGGACTTGGGTGTACGAACGCACACGATCCTTCACCCCGTTGGAACGATCGATCGCGGTGCTGCCTTTCGAAAACCTGAGCGGTGAAAAGGAGAACGCTTATTTTGCCGAGGGAATACAGGACGAAATCCTGACGCGCTTATCCAAGATCGCTGATTTGAAAGTGATCTCGCGCACTTCCACACAGCATTACGCAAGCGCGCCGGAAAATCTGCGCGAGATCGCAAGGCAGCTAGGCGTTGCCCACATTCTGGAAGGAAGTGTGCAGAAGAGCGCCGATGCGGTGCGAGTGAACGTGCAGCTGATCAAGGCGGCCAATGACTCGCACCTTTGGTCTGATACTTTTGATCGCAAGCTCACCGACATCTTTTCGGTCGAAAGCGAAGTGGCCAAAAAGATCGCAGACCAATTGCGAGCGAAACTCAGCGGACAGGAAAAGGAAATCATTGCAGAGAAGCCGACCGATAATCCTCAGGCGTACGATGCGTACCTCCGTGGCCTTGCTTATACGTTAAAGACTGGGTTCACACCGGCGAGTTCTCTTGGCGCTCAAAAATCCCTGAAAGAAGCAGTGCGACTGGACCCGAAGTTCCCCCTTGCTTGGGCGCTGCTCTCTTATGTCGATTCGAGTGGTTACCTCACACAAAGTCTTCAGCCGACCGTCGCGCTTCGCGAAGAAGCGCGTCAGGCTGCCGAAGCAGCTCTTACTCTGCAGCCGAATCTTGGGGAGGCTGTGCTAGCCAAGGGCTTTTATCACTACGCCTGCCTGAAAGACTACGGCACTGCGGTGAAGTACCTCGAGCACGCTTATGAGCTTCTACCAAATAATAGTCGGATTCCTCAGGCTCTGGCCTATGTCGAACGGAGGCGAGGCAACTGGAACAAAAGCGAGGTGTCCTTCAACGAAGCCGAGAAGCTCGATCCGCGTAACGTAAACCTCCTATCTCAACACGCGCGTTCCTACATCTGCCTTCGTCGTTTTCCCGAAGCTCTGGCCAAGCTTGAGCAGATTCTCAATATCACACCCGACGATGTAGATACTCTTGTGTTAAAGGCGCGAATCGCACAAGCCGAGGGCGACCTCCCTCGTGCTTCGGCATTGCTGGCTCCACTTAGGCTGGGGGCTGATTATGTCAACGCGTTAGAAACACAGGTCTACCAGGCAATCCTGGAGTCCCGTCCGGCGCCGGTCATTGCTCAGCTAAAGGAAATATTGGCCAAACCTGATCAAGCCCTGGGTTATTACAATGGCGAACTGCGCTTTTGGCTAGGCTGGGCGCAGGAAGTTGCCGGCGACCGTGCGGCGGCACGTGAAACTTGGAGTCAAGCTCGCCGCGAACTGGAGTCTTTCCTCAAAGAGCAGCCCGAAAATTCTATTTTGCTGGGAGATCTCGCCCTTACAAACATGGGTCTTGGTGATAACACAGCCGCACTCAACCTGGCCGAGCGCGCAATCGCCATGGTTCCGGTCGAGAAAGACGCGCTGATCGGTCCCCGGCCGCTCGACATCCTCGCCCGTGTGGCAGCTCGCAACCCGCAACTGCGGGACCGCTCCATCTCTACCTTGGAGAAGCTACTTTCGATCCCTTATGAAGCGCCCCTGGCTGCAAACCCGCCGCTCACTCCTGCGTTGCTCCGGCTGGATCCAATGTTCGAGCCACTGCGCAACGATCCGCGCTTCCAGAAACTCGTCGCCTTTCCCCCGCCAAAATAAGTTCGCCATCGCCGTCTGCGGGGCTGCCGCACCGCCACTACAGTGGCTAAAGCCCATTGCAGTGCAGTGTTCAAGGTAACAATCAGGTGTAGTCCAGAAGTTTGTGAGAAAACTGCCGGCTCGCACAAAATCGCCGACGATGATCCACTACTAAATCCAGTTTGCGATCCGCTCCAGAAGGGATCCGCGATTCACGGCGCCAACCGAGCGACTTCCCCCGATCGCACCCACTAAGACTGGAACACGGGCGAGTCTTGGCAAACATCCATCGCACAGCGGCATGGTGTCACCGGCGGCCGAACCAATGGGGAAAAGAAATTTCAAATTTTTTGAAATGTCCGCCTTCAAAAGCTTGAGAAAGAAGTAGCCAATCAAGAATCGACAATGACATGAACACCGCCGCAGACGATCGCATTAGTCAGACACGTGA
>Ga0137403_10001579_pt1 | contig 28583 bp, 26 predicted proteins | sample CZOMad2_1_16fung_FD_122057 | JGI IMG/M metagenome (GOLD analysis project Ga0137403, IMG submission 122057) | Vadose zone soil fungal communities from Angelo Coast Range Reserve, California, USA - CZOMad2_1_16fungal (Hybrid Assembly) | ecosystem: Environmental > Terrestrial > Soil > Vadose zone... | reverse complement strand
TCAGACTCGGCGAGAGCAAGACCGCCCTGGTTAAAGTCGAAATGCTGAACCTTTTCAACCGCGTTACTGTGCGAGCTGGCTTGAACGCAAACACGGTCGGTAATGCGAACTTCGGCCAGATCACCAGTCAGGCCGGATTCATGCGGATCACTCAAATCATGTTCCGCTATTCGTTTTAGCATGACGCTACCGGAGACTGCATTATTCGAACCCTGCCCCGACAGCGACGGCGAAGGCGGCCGGGCTCAAGACTCCTTGGCGCGACGCGGATCTCCAAGGCATTCGGAGCGTCGAGTTGCTGGTGCCGTTGGAAAGACCGCGTCAGGAGATTCGCGCGCCCGTTGGGAGGGCCCAAATCCATGGTCGTCTCCTCCCGAAAAAGGTCTCCCAGGCACATACGAGGGCCTCAAGCTGCATCTCGCTTGGATGCATGAATTGGTTGAGGCGTAATGTTCTACCGTCCGGTCATCGGTTCAACGTTTTTCCGCGTGGTTCTCTCCCAGATCCAATACGCGGGAATTCCCGTCAGAAGGACGGCAAAGACGACCAGCGCCTTTCTGTCGGTGAGCAGCGCGTTTCCCAGGAGAAAGAACGCGGCGGCAAGAAAAATGGCGGGTGTAACGGGGTACCCCCACACCCGATACGGACGCGCGAGCGACGGGCGTTTCCTGCGCAAGGCGTAGACGGCTGCCACGGCGCCCGCATAGAACGGCCATATACCGAGGATGAAAGTATCGGAGAGCTGCTGAAAATCGCGAAGCATGACGAATGCGGCGGCCATCAGCGCGGCAAGCCAGATGGCCACATAGGGGGTCTTGAATCGTGGATGGACTGCAGCGATCCCTTTAAAGAAGAGGCCTTCGTCAGCCATTGCGAAGAAAATCCGCGGACCGGTCATCATCGAGCCGTTGAGCGTTCCGAAGGCGGAGATCATCACGACAAGCGAGACTAATGTCAGGCCGGCATTTCCAACCAGACGCTGCGCCACGTCTGCTGCGACAAGCTGCGAATTCGCAATCTCGCCAACGCTCAGGACGCGGACATAGGCAAAATTCGCCGCCAGGTAGATTGCAATCACGCACAACGTACCGAGAATGAGTGCCAGCGGCAAGTAGCGTTCGGGCTTTCGAACTTCACCGCTCACGAAGGTTACGTCGGCCCAGCCGTCGTAGACCCACAGTATCGAAATCAGCGCAAGCCCGAACAGGCTGAGAGAAGTCGGACCTGAAGCCGCCGCCGCTGCCGGCGCGGTTGTGGAATTTCCACCGAGCAAAAACGACGCCAGTACCAGAACGAACAACGCCAGGTATTTCGTGCTCGTTGTCAGGTTTTGAACCAGAGCGCCGATATGGATTCCCACAAAATTGAAAGTTGCGACGAGCAGAATCGCAGCGGCCGCGACGTAGTGAACGGCATCAGCGCTTTCCGCGGCGGAGACGCCGAGCATTCGCAGCAGATATTCGGCGAAGACTGTTGCAATCGCGCCGAGCGCCGACGCGCGAATGATCGTCAATTCCGCCCAGCCGAAAAGAAAAGCCGGCATCCGGCCGAACCCCTCGCGCAAGTAAACGAAAACTCCTCCCGTTTGCGGAAGAGAACCTGCCAGTTCGGCATATGTCAGCGCTCCTGCGAGCACACATATGCCGCCAACAATCCACGCTGCAAGGAACAGTCCCTCGTCGGGGATTCTCGCGGCGATCCCGGCCGGAGACCTGAAAATGCCGCTGCCGATCGTCGAACCCACGACTACCGCGATTGTGCTGAACAGACCTAATCTTCGGGGAAGTTCCATGGTTGATGAGCCCGTCTGCTGTAGCGGCGGTCTATGACCGCCGAAGAACCGGCGCTCATAGAGCGCCGCTACAGATTCTATTGAACGCCCGCACCCGCATCCGGCTGGCGGGGATCAACGCCGCCTTCCAATATGCCGCTCGTGGGATCGCGAATAATCACCTCTGCGGCACCTTGATTACCGCCCTGGACCAGCTCGTGTCCCTTCGTTCGAAGCAGTGCCAGCGTATCTGGCGAGAACGCAAATCGCTCGAACGTGATCCGGTCCGGAAGCCACTGGTGATGGAAGCGGCCTGCATTGACCGCGTCTTGCGCGTTCATGCCGAAATCCACGACATTGAGGATCGTGAGTAGCACCGTGTTGATGATCGTCCGCCCGCCGGGACTTCCGGTGACCATGAAGACGTCGCCATCTTTTTCCAGGATCGTCGGGGTCATGCTCGACAGCATGCGCTTTCCAGGCTGAGCCAGATTCGGTGGCGTACCGATCAAACCATCGGACGTCGTGAGGCCGGGACCGGCATTGAAATCTCCCATTTCGTTGTTGAGCAGGAACCCGGCGCCTGGGACGACGATGCGGGAGCCGAAGGAATACTCCAGGGTGTAGGTAAGAGCGACGGCGTTTCGTTGACCATCCACGACCGAGATGTGCGTGGTTTGATTGCCCTCCACAGGCCATGAAAACTCGGTCGGCGATGACTTCGAGGCCCGATTCTCCCTTATTGTAACGCGCAGGTCTGCCGCACGCTGCTTCGAGATCAGGCGTTCAATCGGCATCTGGGGATTAAAATCGGAATCGCCGAGGTACTGCGCGCGATCCGCAAAGGCGCGCCGCATGGCCTCGACGATCCAGTGGACAGTGCGGGCCGAAGCGTATCCGTCTCCCTTGAGATCGTATCCTTCCACTATGTTCAACATCTCCAGGAGAGCCACGCCGCCCGACGAGGGAGGCGGCATCGCGATGATTTTATAGTCTCGATATCTACCGCGAATCGGAGTGCGTTTCTTCGGCTGGTACGCCTTCAGATCCTCTCGCGTTATGAGACCACCGTGCTCCTTCATCTCCTTCTCGATGAGCAGCGCCGTTTCGCCTTCGTAGAAGCCGGCGGGGCCCTGATCGGCGATCCGTTGGAGCGTCCGGGCGAGATCGCGCTGCCGGAGGATGTCGCCGGCTTCGTACGGAACGCCGCTTTTGGAAAACTGCGCCATGGACGCTGGGTATCGCTTCATCTCATCCAGAATGCCGCTCAATGATTCGGCCAGGCCGATCGAAACTGGAAATCCATCGCGCGCCAACTTGACCGCGGGCTCGACCAGGCGCTTCCACGAAAGTTTGCCGTGATCTTTCCAGGCGAGATAAAGACCTGCCGTGGTTCCCGGCACCCCAACCGAAAGGTAGCTGTTATGGTGAACATCGAAATCGTACTGACCATTCTTCAGGAACATCGTGGAAGACGAGCCGGATGGCGCCCTCTCGCGGAAGTCGTACGCTACAGCGTCACCGGACGCGGATCGATATAGAAGGAATCCGCCGCCGCCGATGTTCCCGGCCGCCGGGTGGGCCACAGCGAGAGCAAAAGCGGTCGCGACGGCCGCATCTATCGCGTTGCCACCATCCCTCAAAACCTGCGCTCCAATCTCCGAGCCAATCGCGCTCGATGAGATCACCATACCCTTCTTCGCGCGAGTGGGTTCTGAGCCCGCTTCGAGAATGCGAACAAGGACGATGATCGCGATCAGAGCGATCCCGAATCCTGTCAGTTTGCGCATGCAAGCCTCCACGGTGTATTTCGCGCGTACATCTTAAATCGGAAACCGGCGATTTGCAGAAGCCACCAGAAGAAAGCGGACATTAAACAAAATGGCCGCGAAGCCGAGACCGAAAATGAAGCCGATCCAGAGCCCGGCTGGTCCATGGCCCAGTGTGATGCCCAGCAGGTAACCGAGCGGCATTCCGATTCCCCAATATGAAAAAGTAGTGATGAACATCGGGATCTTCGTGTCTTTCAGCCCGCGGAGCGCGCCTGCTCCGGAGACCTGCAGGCCGTCGAAGATCTGGAAGATGGCAGCCATGAATAGAAGCATCACGGCCATTTCCTTTACCTCGGGATCCTGCGTATAGATGCTCGCGATGAGCCGGGGCGCCGTAAACATGACGAGAGCCGAAATGCTCATGAAAGCGGCACCGAGCGCTATTCCGACAAAGCCCGCAAATCGTGCTCCATACGGGTCGTCCCGTCCGATCGCCTGGCCCACGCGAACGGTAATTGCCAGGGATATGCCCAGCGGAACCGTCCATGTAAGAGCAGCGACATTGAGTGCGATCTGGTGGCCGGCGACCGCGATCGTGCCGATGGAACCGATAACCAGCGCGGCGACGCCGAACAAACTCGCTTCCATGAAAAGGCTGACGGCGATCGGCGTGCCAAGCCTCGCCAGAGTGCTGATCTCTTTCCATCGCGGCCATTCGAACCGATCGAACACGCCAAACGACCGATACCCGGGCTTCAACTTGATATATGCCGCCATGAACACGAGCATGAGCCACATCGTAATTGCGCTGGACACTCCGCAGCCGACAGCGCCGAGCCTCGGTAAGCCAAGCTTTCCGTACATGAAAATGTAATCACCGGCGATGTTTCCAAACAGTGCGATAAGGCTCCCGTACATCGCGGGCCTCGTCATCGAAACTCCTTCACTGAAACTTCGCAGTACCTGATAGACGCAGAATGCAGGAAGACCCCACGAGATTGCGTGGAGAAAACCAATACTGGTCGGTATGAGCTCGGGTGCGACATGGAGCCAGTCGAGCACCGGTTCAATCGCTCGCAGAACAAGAAAGCATGCAGCGGCCGCAGCCAGGCTGAGCCAGAGTCCTTGCCGAACACAGTGTCCGATTTCCCGATGCCTGCCTGCGCCGAAGAGCTGCGCAACAGAAGGACTCACCGAAACCAGGAGTCCTATGCAGAGCACGATCACCGTGAACCAGACACTCGAGCCGACGGCCACGGCGGCGAGAGCCTGCGGGCTCAGACGCCCGGCCATGACAGTATCCACAAAACCGATCGAAATCTGGGCGACCTGCGCCGCGATGAGCGGGGCTCCGAGCTTCACCGTGGCGATCGCTTCTTCTCGAATGGTCACAGAGGATTTTCGGCGAAGACGAATTCTTTAACGGGATGGCCTTCGATGAGATGCTCCTGGATGATCCGCTCCAGAACCTCCGGAGTTACGTGGTGATACCAGGTCCCTTCGGGGTAAACAACCGCTATCGGACCTTGCTCGCAAACGCGCAGGCAGTTCGCTTTCGTGCGGTAGACGACGTTTTCCTCTTTTGTCAGGCCGAGTTCCTGCAGCCGTTTTTTCAGATAGGTCCACGACGCAAGCCCTTCTTCCTTCGGCGCGCATTTCGGCTCAGTCTGGTCCGCGCACAGGAAGATGTGGCGCCGCACTTTTTGAATACTCAGTTGGTCAACGAGTCTGGCAAGCCGCTCGGCCATTTCGGGTGTCAGTTGCATTCACCTATCATAAACTGTAGCGGCGGTCTGTGACCGCGGACTATCTGGAATCAGCGATATCCGGCGCTCATAGAGCGCCGCTACAGCCATGCGTGCAGCCATTGTTTCGCTCGGTATAGCTTTTGCCTTGCTCACAGCAGGGGCGCAGTCCACGAAGCCATCGTACGAGGATTCGCTCGTGCTCGCCCCGCTGTATATCGAATACACCAGCGTGTCGGCGGCCAAATTTGCAGCCGAAGCCACGGAACTACGCCGCCGCATCGGCGAGGCGCCGCATGTTCTGCTTGGATTCGCCGGATTCCTGTGGCTCGACTACGATCGAACACCACAGTTGGATCGCCCGATCGAAGAAACCATCCTCGCATCGGCTTTAGGGAATGTGGATATCATCGTGCAGCGGGCGCGGGACAACGGATTGGTAACCCACATCGCGCTGGTCTCCGGTTTCTTTCATGGGTGGAATCGGTTGCGCGAGGCTGCCGTGCGACAGGATGTCAGAAATGCACAGTGGTTTGCCGATGGCTGGATAGCGCCACCTGCTGACCTGACCAATCCAAGGGTGGTTCCGCGTTCGATTTGGACCACTCCTTCCAGTTATGCCATGCCGCTCCGCACACGAATGGAGGAAACCATCCGGCTGGTTTCAAGGCATCTCGCCGGAAAGATGGCAGAATTTCCTGAGACGCTCGTCAGCGTGAGCGGCGATGGTGAAGTGGAATTGACCTGGGAACGGAACTTCGGACCAGACGCGACTGGCCGGACGAGCAAGGCCGGCATTGTGTATGCCGACTACAGCCCGTTTGCGGTCGCCGAATTCAGAGACTGGCTGCGTTCCCCAGCCTATTCCGGCGATCGCACGCCAGACAGCGACGACGATGGAGACGGGCACACATTCAACAAAGACTTTGGCCAGCAGTTCAATACGTGGCAACTGAAATACTTCGAAGAAAGCGGACCCATCTCGTTTGCAGCATATATGGCGCTTCCCGATAAATTGCCGACATCCGGACCGTACCTTATCGACAAAGGATTCGACGCGCCCCGAGCACCGCACGGAGGAGACCGGTTTTGGGAAGCCTGGATGCGCTTTCGCAAGCAGATGATCGTCAATTACGTGCGCGATTTCGCGCGCTGGATGACCGCTTCGCCACCGATATCGTCTGACCGCTTTTACTCCCATCAAATTCCTGCCGATTTTCTTTTCGGGCAGCGTAACGACGTCCGTCTACAGACTTCGGCGAGTCCGGTTGAAACGGCCTTCATTGATCCCTTTGGATCGGCGGGCGTGACTGTGTACAACCTCTTTGACGGCAAACGTCACCTCCGTACTGCCACACCTGCGCTGTTTTCGGAGATTTCTTCGCGGAGTTCGAACTGGGGCGTGCTGGAGTACAACCCGTCGGTCCCGGCCCGGCCCACGATCGAGCCGAGCAAGGATTCCGGGTATTACCTTGAAGAACTGCGCACGCTTTATAAGTTTCGACCCCATGTCATCGTTCCCTTTCCATGGACAGAACTCCAGGAGCATCTTCCGGCAGCCATCAAGGGCAGACCATACGAAAGAGCGCTCCGCCTGTTCGTGGAGGAGGTTGGTAAAGTGCCGTGGTCTCCTCGGGGTTTGTAAGTAACAGCCGCGTAATTCGCGTAATCCGCGGCTTAAGAATCTCTAAGGTGTAGACGGGGGCGGAATGCGGCGCTTTGTGGCCTGCTCGAATGCGTAGCCGAGCTCGATCAGCCTCGGCTCGCTGCACGCCATTCCGGTAAAGCTGACGCCGAGCGGAGCCGGGTTTGGGTTGAAGGCTTCCGGAAAAGGCGGCATCGGGTTATTGGGAGTCATTCCGAAAGGAACGATGACCGTGGGGTAGCCGGGGCGGGCGGCGAGAGCCGCCGCGGTATTTCCGGCAAACAAAAGAGCGTCGAGCCGGTTCGCGTTCATCACTTCGTCGATACCGTGGGTCCCGGCAAGGGCAATGTCTTTCGCGCGATCCGCTTCGTAGCGCGTGCGGTCGGCCTCCACGTCCATCTCGTCGGAGATGTCGAGATTCGATTGGCCAAACTTGATGGCGCCCGCTTTCTCGTGGTCGCGATTCCACTGGCGCAGCTCCGTAAGCGTTTTCACCGGCGCCGAGGGTCCAAGGGTCGAGAGCCAATGATTGAAATCGCGCTTCATACCGTACTTGAGGACGACGGAACAATTGGCGTCGTCTTCCTTCGCATTAGTTGAACCCGAACAGATACCCCACAGCACGATATTCCTGTCCGGATCTTTGTCGATCACACTCGGAATATCGGCAGGATCGACGATGATGGCACCCTGCTGTTTGAGGACGTCAATAGCCTCGGCCATGACCTTCAACTGGTCGGGAGTGAGGCCACCGCGCGGCTCTGTAGAGCCCGGCGCGACGACCGGGTCATAGTAGAACGCGCGGGGAATGCCGATGCGCGCGCCTTTCAGCCCTTTTGCGTTGAGGAATCGCGTGTAGTTGCGGCCCGGAGGGGGCGTGCAGGTTCTGGTGGCCGGATCGTTCGGGTCCGGTGACGCGCTCTCCAGTGCACCGAAAAGTATTGCAGCATCCGTGACCGTCTTTGCCATTGGACCTGCAGTATCCTGGTCCGCGGTAATCGGAATCACACCATAACGGCTGATGCGGCCGACCGTCGGCTTGATACCCGCCAGCATGTTTTGACTCGAGGGACTGAGAATGGATCCCGAGGTTTCAGTGCCAACATTTGCAGCCCAGAAATTAGCAGCCGTGCCTGTGCCGGAACTCGATCCGCCTGTCGCCAGTGCTGGACGGCCATCGGCGATCTCCACACGCGGATCGCGCCGGGGGTCGTACGGATTCATGCCGAATCCGTTAACCGCGTTGTAGTTGGCCGGCATCGGTGTTGGCGCGCCGGCGACCCAGTTGGCCAGCTCCGTGAGATTGGTCTTCGCAACGATCACCGCGCCGGCGTCCCGAAGGTTTTTCGTGATTGTCGCCTCGTACGGAGGCACGAAACCGTCGAAGGCGAGCGCGCCCCCGGTGGTCGGCATGTTGGTGGTGTGGATGATGTCTTTCAGCGCGATCGGTATTCCATGCAACGGCCCGCGCACTTTGCCCCGCGCGCGCTCGCGATCGCGTTCTTCAGCTTCCTTCAGGGCGTTGGGATTCACCGTGATGGCTGCATGCAGTTTGTCTTCGTAGAGCGCAATCCGGTTGAGATATTGAGTCACCAATTCCCGCGATGTCACGCGCTTCTGCTGCATCGCCTTCTGCATCTCGGGAATAGTGGCTTCCACGACGGTGAAGGTTCTTTGAAGAATAAGGAGGATAAGAAGGTGCTGCATTCCGGTTCGGGATTATAACCGAAAAAACCTGCTGCCCCTTGAAGTGGACCCGACGGTTTCCTAAAATTTCTGACCTATGGGGCATTTTCACTTGGGGGAGGCTGTTCGCGTTCTGGTCAGTTCACCCGCGGTCAGCGAGCAGGTCGGAATCGTTATCGATGTAAACCGGTTCGACGAGGCGGATGAAGAACTGTTCCTCGTGAGATTTCCGGACCGCTTCATGCGTTATTACCGCAAAGCGGAGCTGGGCCCCGCGCCATCCAATAACTAGTCTTTCCGCTTCGTCTGGTCCGCAACCGCCTGCGCGGCTCTTTCCACCGCGTCGGGATCGCCGAGGTAAAAACTACGGATCGGCGTGAGATCGTCGTTCAGTTCGTAGACGAGTGGAATACCCGTCGGGATATTCAACCCAACGATTTTGTCGTTCGGGATCTTGTCCAGGTGTTTTACCAGTGCTCGCAGGCTGTTTCCATGCGATGCGATCAACACACGCTGGCCGGAGCGGACGGCCGGTGCGATGGTTTCGTACCAGTAGGGAAGAACGCGCTCGACGGTGTCTTTGAGGCACTCGGTTAGCGGAAGCTCATGCGGCGCGAGATTCGCGTACCTCGGATCGTGATGCGGTGCGCGCGGGTCGTCGGCGTCGAGCGCGGGAGGCCGGATGTCGTAACTGCGCCGCCAGATCTTCACCTGCTCATCGCCGTGACGCTCCACCGTTTCCAATTTGTTTAAGCCCTGAAGGGCCCCATAGTGCCTTTCGTTCAGCCGCCAGGTTTTAAAGACGGGAATCCACATCAGGTCCATTTCGTCCAGTGCGAGCCACAGTGTGCGAATGGCCCGTTTTAGAACCGATGTATAGGCGACATCGAACAGGTATCCATCGTGGAACATCTGCCGGCCCGACGCCCGCGCCTCCTCGACGCCCTTTTCGCTCAGATCGACATCCGTCCATCCCGTGAATCGATTCTCCTTGTTCCACGTGCTTTCGCCGTGCCGCAGCAAAACGAGCTTCTTCACGTATCTAGGTTAACCACATACGATCCGTAAAGGCAATCTTAGCCGCGAATTACGCCAATGACGCGAACGTTCGCGTCATTGGCGTAATTCGCGGCTAAGATCTCTACAGCTTTCGGAGCTTGACGCCGCGGACCGAATGGTCGCGGCTCTTTTCAAGAATCAACTGGGCGCGTTCGCGCGTGGGCAGGATGTTTTCGCGCAGGTTGACGCCGTTGATCTGGTCCCAGATCTGAAGGGCGGTCGCCGTGGCTTCCTCGTCGGAAAGGTGTGCGTAGCGATGAAAGTACGAAGAGGCATCCTGAAAGATGGTGCGGCGAAACATGTGGAATCGTTCGAGGTACCACCGACGCACGTGGTCTTCTTCGGCATCGACGTAAATCGAGAAGTCGAAGAAATCAGAAACGAAGGTCCGTGGAGGCGACTTGCGGCCGTGGCCGGTCTGGAGCACGTTGAGGCCTTCGACGATCATAATGTCGGGAGAGCGAACGACCTGCATTTCACCTGGAACGATGTCATAGGACCGATGGGAATAGACCGGCGCCTCGAGCTCCGGCACGCCGGCCTTCAGGTCCGCCATGAATTTCAACAACCGCCGGACATCGTAGCTCTCCGGAAAACCCTTCCGGCCCATGAGCCCTCGTTCTTCCAGCAGGCGATTCGGGCAGAGAAAGCCATCGGTCGTGATCAGATCCACTTTGGGATGGTTCGGCCAGCGCGCCAGCAGGGCCTGGATGATACGGGCCGTCGTGCTCTTGCCGACGGCAACACTGCCGGCGATTCCGATCACATATGGAATGGGCGCGGCGAGCTTGCCCAGGAACGTATCTGTGGTTCGCCGCAAATTCTGTGTCCCGGCAACGTACAGGTTCAGGAGCCGCGATAGAGGCAGGAAAATCAGCGCGACCTCGTCCAGCGAGACTCGTTCGTTGATGCCGCGTAACTCTTCGAGATCGCGCTCGCTCAGCGTCATCGGTGTCGCCGCGCGCAGCTTACCCCATTCGTCGCTCGTGAAATGGATGTAGCGTGAAAGCTCGCTTGCCATTTAGGAACGTTTGAGGCCGGCCGGCAGCACAGTTTTGTCGTCGGTAATTGCGGTGTCGATTTGTTTCTGTGTGAGGTTGGTGGCTTCCGCGAGATTGGCGCCCTGAAGCTCCGTGCCCTGGATGTTGGCGTCCTTTAGATCCGCCATCCAGAGATCCGCGCCGCGCAGGTTAGCCAGACGCAAATTTGTTTCCATGAGATCGGCAACGCTGAGTTTCGCTTTCTCCATGTCGGCGCCCTGGAGATTGGCGCCGTGCAGATCCGCTTCCTGAAGGATCGCATTCCGAAGGTCCGCCCGCTCTCCTTCCGTACCGTTGGTTTCCACCCACTTCAAGTGGGCCGTGAGAATTTTTTTCAGTTCCATGAACTCTGTCCTTATGAAGTTGGCGGCAAGCGGCGAAACCCATAGATCTTCTGGCGCCAGAATGAGTTCATCGGGGACCGGTTCGTTCCGACACTCACTTGAGCGTGATAGAAGGCTTCGGGATTATCCACGATACCGACGTGCTTGAGATCGTCGAAGAACACGAACGTGCCGAAATTCCACTGCTGGTCTTTCGGAACAGGAGGCAGCATCATGTAGAACTTTCGCGCCGTCGTTCGTTTTAAAAGTATTCCGTTGTCATACATCACTCGCCAGATGAATCCGGAACAGTCGAAGCTCTTCATACCCGCCGCGCCCCAGACGTACGGCCGTCCCAGGTATTTCTGAATTGAGGACTTCATGCCTTCGATGAAGCTCGGTTGCGCCGGCTGCTCCTGCAGAGGAGCGGCGAAGAGAAGGAGAGAAAGAATGATGAGTTTCATTTGATCGCATTCCCCAGAAGCAGGCCCAGTCCAATAAACAGACCCGCCAGAAAGATCGCAACTGCCCGGTTATCCGCGTTGAGCTGGTCGCCGAAATTCACACCGGGCGTCAGCCAGTCAAACAGTTTGTAGGCCAGCAGAAACCCCAAGAGCCCGAGAATCAGTGAGATCAGGATCGAGAGCACGTAGTTTACGAAGTCCACAGCCGCCTCCGAATCTGCGGGCATGATAAGGCAAATATCAGGTCCACGGTAAGGGGTAATTCGGGGACAGACGTATAAATCACCTAATTAGCAAGCGACGTAACTTGAACGCTAATTAGGTGATTTATACGTCTGTCCCCGAATTACCCCCCTCTCGGGACCTGACTTGGCCGTCATTCAGCCTAAAAGCGCAATATGGAGTCTTTGCGATTCGTCCATGCGGCGGACCTTCATCTGGATAGCCGGTTTCGAGGTATCGGACGGGCCAGGCCGGCTCTGAGAGATCGTTTGCAGTCTGCGACTCTGGGCGCCCTGGAGCGGGTTGTCGACCACACCATCAGCGTCAAAGCCGATTTTCTCATCATTGCCGGGGACCTTTATGACTCCAAGGATCGAAGTCTGCGCGCGCTGGTAGCGTTCCGCAAAGAGATGGAGCGGCTTGCGGAGCGGAATATTCCTGTTTTCGTCGTCCATGGAAACCACGATCCGTTGAATGGGTGGGGAAGCGGCTTTCAGCTTCCGCCCAACGTCATCACGTTCGGCGGACGCGCCGACACCGAACCTTTCATCCGGCGAGGCCGCGAGGTTGCGCAGATTACCGGCATCAGTTACACGCGCGAACGGGTTACGGACAATCTCGCCGCGTCCTTCAAACCGGCGGAAGGCGCGCCGTACTCGATCGCCGTCCTCCATGCCAACGTCGGTCATCAGAGCGGCCATGCGGATTACGCCCCCGCGACAATCGAGGAACTCACTGCTGCGGGCTTCGACTACTGGGCACTCGGACATGTACACACGCGGTCGGTGCTGGCCACGGAGCCGGCCATGGTGGTCTATCCGGGCAACAGCCAGGGACGTAATCCGCGTGAAGGCGGCCCGCGCGGTTGTTATCAGGTCGATATCGATACGCATGGGCGCGCGTGCCTGGAGTTCGTGGATACGAGCGTGGCGCGCTGGAGTCACATTGAGCTTTCGATCCGGGAATCCACCCAAATGGATCAGCTCGTTGACTCCATGCTCGAAAAAGGGCGCGACGCCGCTTCCGTCTTCGATGGTCCTACGGTGGTGCGGTGCACGATTCGGGGAAACGGGCCGCTTCACCGCGATCTTCAGCGTGACGAGATGGACGAAGAATTACGCGAGGTGCTTCAGTCCGTTGTCGTTGCGGAATCGGTCCGCATTTGCACCGGGCCTGAACTGGATATCGAGTCGCTGACGCGCACGGAGACCATGGTGAGCGATTTTCTGAAACTTTCAGAACGTGCGCTCGAGGATCCCGAACTTCGCCAGAAGCTTGCGGACAGCCTCACGCCCCTGTTCCGGCGCCGGGACATGCCTCCCATTGACGATGCCCGGCTTCGCGAGTGGATCGAGCGAGCAGCGACGATGGGCGTGGATCTATTACTGGAGCTGTGAGCAGCGGATGAAGATCGATAACATCCACATCGATGGTTTCGGAATCTGGAGCGACAAAACCTGGGAATCGCTCGCGCCGGGCCTGAACGTTTTCCATGGCCCAAATGAGACGGGAAAAAGCACGCTCATGGCGTTCATCCGTTCGATGTTCTTCGGATTTGAAAAGCGAGGAAGCGCGCGGCGTTACGAGCCGGCGAAGGGAGGAGTGCACGGCGGCTGGCTGGACCTGGTTGTGGGAGACACGCGGCTTCGCGTGGAGCGCAAGCAGGGCCGGCATGTGCGGGGTGAAGTTACCGTTTATGCGGGAGATGCGAAGAGTGACGAAACTGCGCTCGACCGCCTGCTCGGAGGCACCACACGGACGCTCTATCACAATGTTTTCGCCTTTGGCCTCGAAGAGCTCGAGCAGTTCCACACACTTCAGGAAAACGAGATCGCGGTCCATATCTCGGGCGCCGGGCTGGGGATCGGCGCCTCGCGATGGGCTGCTGTCCAAAGAGATCTCGAAGGTCGGCAGAGTGCGCTGTTTCTGCCGCGCGGCCAGAACAGTACCATCAATGTCGCTTTCAAAGAGCTCGAAGCGGTCCGCGACGATCTCGATCGAACCGAGCATCAGCCGGAGGATTACCTGGCAGCGCACGAAGCCCGGGCACGGCTGTCCGTGGAGCTGTCGGGTCTTGAAGAAGCCGTGGCCGAGGTCAGCCGCAGGATCGAGCACTACGCGAGGCGCCTCAAGGCACGGCCCCAGCTGGAACGGCGCTCGAAAATTGAGGCGAAATTGAGGGAGCTGCCGCCCGTGGATCAATTCCCGGAAGGTGGCGTCGAGCGATTGAACCTCTTGTTGAATCAGCGCCGCGCGCTTGTCGACGAGCGCAACAGGAATCAGGCCGAGACGGAAAAACGCCATTCGCGCCGCCTGCAATTGCACCTCGGGCCCGATGAGTGCTCGAAACGCGCGCAGATTCTGGAATCCCTTCGAACGCTCGCTCCGCGCGTCGATGCGGCCCGTCGAATTTACAGTGCCGGGTGTGAGCGGCGGGACGCTGTTGCCCAGGAAGGACGGACGCTGGTGGCAGCGCTCGCCGGAATTGTTCCGCCGTCCTGGCCGGCGTTCCTCGTCTTCATCAGCCTGCTCTGGTTCGGAGCCGTCGGGCTTGCTTTTGCCCGTTACAAATTCCTCGGAGCGCTTTTGGGAATGGTCTCGATCGTTGTCATCTTCTGGCACAGAAGCCGGTTGGCTCAGGCCGCGAGGATCGAGCATCAGATCACCGAATGCTCGGCGCGTCTCAACGCGTGTGAAAGCGAGCTTCGCAAAATAGAAAATGAGGCGCGCGAAATCGAGTCGGAGATCCGGAAGCTCACGGGCCGATCCGAAGTGACACAGGCCGACATCGACGAGCGTGCCGCAGAACTGGATCGGCTCTCGAAGATCAACGACGAAATTCGAAGCCTGGACGAGGCTTCAGCGCGCGGCGAAGCGGATCTCGAGCGCATTCTCGGACAGATCGCGGACACGGAGAAGAACATCGCCGCACTCCTTACTGAGGCGTCGGCTACAAGCGAGGAGGAGTTTCTCGAGCGCGTTGAAGTCTTCAAACAACGCCGGTTGTTACGGCAGGAGCTGGAGAAAATTCCAGTCGAGCCTCCCGAGCCCGGCATGCTCTTCGACATGCGGGCCGACGAAGAAGCGGCCTTCGAGATCGCGCAGCACGAGCTGGCCGACCTCGAGCAGCGGCTCTTGCAGGCCCGGCACGAGACCGGCCGGGTTGAAGAGCGCATCACAATGATGGAAAAGAGCGAAGAGCGTTCGCGCGCTTTGTCCCGGCAGGAAACCATCCTGGCACGCATCGATGAAGCCGCCGAGCACTGGGCAATTCTGACCTTGTGCCGCGCCATGCTCGACGAGACCCGAAAGATTTACGAGACCGAGCGGCAGCCCGAAGTCCTGCGTCAGGCGTCAGCGTTCTTCAGCGTGATGACCGAAGGCCGCTATATCCGCGTGATCGCTCCACTCGACGGCAGCGAGATCCAGGTGGAACGCGCCGACACCGTTCGCCTTTCTCCCCAGATCCTCAGTCGCGGCACGGCCGAACAACTCTATCTTTCGATGCGCCTCGCTCTCGTCCGCGAATACGCCAACCACGTGGATCCTCTTCCCGTCGTCTTCGACGACATCTTCGTCAACTTCGATCCCGAGCGCAGCCGAACCTCGTTCAAAGCCATCCGCGATCTCTGCTCCACACACCAGGTGCTTCTCTTTACATGCCATCCTCATCTGATCGGTCAGGTCGAGGAAATTGTGCCCGACGCGAAGTTGTTCGCGATATACTGACTTCGCCCTTTGCACAAACCCACCGAAGAAAGATATGACACCAGAAGAATTGAATCGAATGATCGAGTTCATTATCCAACACCAGGCGAACCTCGAAATTTCGCTTGACCGTGAGTGGGAAGAACGGCTCGCGCGGGCGGCTGAACATGAACAAATGACAAGGAACATCGCGAGCCTTCAGGCGCGAGTGGTTGAGTTAATCGAGATCCAATCGCGTCGCCTGGATCGCAACGACGAAGAGCATCGCCGATTTGAAAATTGGCAACGGGACTTCCAGCACGAAGCTCAAAGGAAGCACGAAGAATCAATTGCTCGACTCGACCGTATCCTGGAAAGACTCACCGGAAACAATTAGATCGCTGATTTATGGAGACCAGGAACATTCAGGAGTTGATCCGCTTTTCAGACGACAAGATGCAGAAGATTCCTTTGTTCGACTCGACGAAGTACTTCTGCGACCTGTATTGCCTGAAGCCGGGACAGGAACAGCGGGTTCATAGTCACGCGGAATCGGATAAGATTTATTTCGTTCTTCGAGGCAAGGGTGTGTTTCACATCGCCGGCGAAGAGAAGGAGCTCGAAACAGGCGAGACCGTGATCGCGAGGCCCGGCGACGATCACGGCGTGAAGAATGCTTCCGCCGGCGATTTGGTATTACTTGTTTTCATGACACCCCGTCCATAATCAAAAAGCAAAGAGAGGGAAAACGATGGGGCGAAACGCGCAATTGATCCGGCAGTGGGCAATCCTGAAGCAGATTGAAACGAACCGCTGGACAACGATTCTGGACATCGCCGGGCAGCACGTGGTTTCGACGAAGACCATTCGCCGGGACCTTGCGGCGCTGATGGAGGCCGGCTTTCCGCTCTACGACGAACGTTACGACGGCAAGGTCTACTGGCGGCTCAACGAGGAATACAAAGGACTTCCTCTGGCGAGCCTTTCGCTTTCAGAGACTGCTGCGCTCTACTTCAGCAAGAAACTCGTCGTCAATCTGGCCGCCCCTCCCTTTTCCAACGATATTGCATCGGCTTTCAAGAAGATCGAGAGCGCGCTTCCCGAGCGCAACATCCAGTTTCTGGACAGCCTCGATGCCATGATCAGTGTCCGGGCCGACGCGCCGAAAGATCTGGATCATTCCAAGAACACGATCCGGATTTTGATGGAAGCGATCGGCGAAGAAGTGCGCGTCAAGATGCAGTACTACTCCGTCCACAGCCAGCAGAAGAAGACGTACACGATCGATCCGTATCGTTTGATGTACTTCCGCGGAGGGCTTTATCTGTTTGCGCGTGTCGAAGAGTACAACCAGATTCGAACATTTGCTGTCGAGCGCATCGAGAGTATCGAGAAGACCAGGGACGAATTCGAAAAACCGCCCGACTTTTCCGTCGAGAGTTACCTGGAATCCGCGTTCGGAGTCGTGAAGGAAGATCCTTTCGACGTCGAGATCATCTTCAATAAGGACATCGCCGAGTACGTGCGGTCCCGGGTCTGGCACCCGTCGCAGGTGGTGCGCGAGATTGGGGGAGGCCGTATCACGATGAAGATGCACGTTGGCGGCGAATTCGAGCTGGGCTCCTGGATCCTCAGCTTTGGGCCTTCGGCTACCGTCGTTTCGCCCGAGCGTCTCCGCCGGCGCGTGGAAGCCGAGCTTGGCCGGGCCCTCGAAAATTACCGGACGGAAGTAACCGTCGCCCCAAGAAAATCCAAAAAAGTCGACTCCAAAAAGGCTGCTGCAGCGGGGGCCCGCCGAAGTTAAAGTTAAGAAGAAGCCAGAAGCCAGAAGCCAGAAGCCAGAAGCCAGAAGCCAGAAGCCAGAAGCCAGAAGCCAGAATGAAGACGACAGTAAGCAGATGAAGACCACAGAAGCCAGAACGGAGAATCCAAAGCGAGCTCTCCGCTCTCCATTCTGGCTTCCGGCTTCTGGCTTCTGGCTTCCTTCAACCCATGTGGCATAACAACATCTTGCAGGTCATCGGTAACACGCCGATGGTCCGGTTGAATCGCGTCACCCGAACAGTGCGGCCGACGCTCCTGGCGAAGCTCGAGTACCTGAATCCTGGTGGCAGCGTGAAGGATCGCATCGGCGTGGCGATGCTGGAAGAAGCTGAAAAGTCGGGCCAGATCAGGCCGGGCGGCACCGTCATCGAGGGCACGTCCGGGAACACGGGCATGGGCCTGGCATTGGCCGCGGCGATCAAGGGTTATCAGTGCATCTTCACGATGCCGGACAAGATGAGCCAGGAAAAGATCGATGCGCTACGGGCGCTGGGTGCCGAAGTCATTGTCACGCCGAGCCACGTCGAACACAATGATCCGCGCAGCTACCATTCCGTGGCGCTTCGTCTCAGCCGCGAAATTCCGAACAGCCTTTTCCCGAACCAGTACGAAAATCCCGCGAATGCCGAAGCGCACTACCAGACCACGGGGCCGGAAATCTGGAATCAGACCGAGGGCAAATTGACGCACGTTGTGATCGGTGTCGGCACAGGCGGCACGATCACAGGCATCGCCCGGTTTCTCAAGGAAAAGAATCCAAACGTCCGGGTTATCGGGGCGGATCCGGAGGGTTCGATCTTTGCGGAGATGTTCAAGACGGGCCGCAAGCCGCAGGTACAGCCGTACAAGATGGAGGGCATCGGACAGGATGAGATGCCCGCAAACGTGGATTTCTCCGTTATCGACGAAATTCACTCCGTCTCGGACCGGGACGCCTTCCTGCGCGCCCGCCAGCTCGCGCGGGCCGAAGGAATCTTCGCCGGGGGGTCGTCCGGAGCCGTTCTGCACGTGGCGTTGAAATGCGCGGAGAAGCTGACGGAAAACGACACCGTGGTGATCATCGTTGCGGACTCCGGCACGCGATACCTCAGTAAGATTTACAACGACAACTGGATGCGGGAGAATCAGTTCCTGGCGCCGCGCCTCGACGTAAAGGCGGGCCAGGTTGTACAGGACAAGGTCCGGCGGACCGGAAAACTTGTTTCCATCCCCCTCGGTCTTGCCGTGGAGGACGCCGCAAACCTCATGCGCGAGCACGATATCTCGCAGCTTCCGATCATTGAAAGCGGCGAAGTTGTCGGGAGCCTGAGCGAGACCCGCATCCTGAAAATTCTGGTTGCCGATTCCGGCGCCAAGCGGAAGCCCGTGGCCGAGTATATGGAGAAGCCATTTCCCGTGGTTGTGGAAGACGCGTCGCTTACCGACGTCTCAAATCAACTCGATCGCGATACGGGCGCCGTCCTGGTTCGAAACGCCTCCGGCTTCGACATCATCACCAGGGCCGACCTGATCTTTTTCCTTACGAAGCAGAAGACGTAACTGTCTCTGGAGCGCTCTGCGGATTTCGCAGATTGAACTTCGTAGCGGCCACAATCACCGCGATCAGCGCAACACTCAGCATGCCGATCAGCACCCACCAGTAGATTCCCGCGATCAGGGTACCGAGATACGAATAAACAAGAATGGAGGGTATGATTCCGACTGCCGTCGCCAAAAGGAATCGGGTATACGGCACTCCCACCAGGCCGGCGCCGTAGCTGACCGCATCGAACGGAACGAAAGGCATGATCCGGACAACGAACATCGCCTGGAGTCCGTATTTCTTGAAGAAGTTTTCAGCTTTCTGAATGGAGCCGCCCACGATCTTTTGGGCGAAGGGCTTTCCGAGGGTTTTTGAGAGCAGAAAGCACAGCGACGCTCCCAGAACGGTTGTGGCCCACGACAGAAGGCTTCCCCATATAGGACCGAACACCAGGGCATTGGTGATCGTCACCACATTTGCCGGAAGCGGGGCAATGATGGCTTGTGCCACCATCAACAGCGCCGAGATAACAATTGCCCACGACCCGAAACTCAGCAGCGTGGCGCGCAGATTCTCGACGCTACCTGTTTTTGGTCCGATGACCAGCAGCACAGCCAGTGCTACTGCGATGATGACTCCAGCTGAAATGCTGACCCACCTGTTCACAACGTGCCTCCATGATTTCCATCCGCCAGTTTGGTGAGCAACATTCCTTCCATTTTTCCGGGCGCAACGTTTGCGGCCGGATTGCCGGCCTGGAGGCGAAAATCCGCACCCACTCCCGGTTTCAGGCCGGACGTCATCTGCTCCTTATGATGTTCTTGTCTTTGGCGATACTGCTTTTGCCGATGCCCAAGGGCTGGGACACAAGTGGAAAGAAGACCGCTACCCAGTGTCGTCCGCGGCTCATTAACGAGGCGTGCGTCCGGCGGTTCGATTCGTGTCCTTTGTGCATTCTCTTCTCGGCGATGGTTTGTTTTTGACACTATTCGGGGACTTCCGTTCCACTGCGTTTCGTTCCTGGTTCCACCGTAAGCATTTCCCGTCCGGGAAGAAATCATCCGAAAAAGACCAGAGTGACAACAACAAAGATAGGAAGGAGCACCGCCGTCGAGTACAGCAGGTAGCCGCCGAAAGAAGGCATCTCGACGCCATGGCGTTCCGCAATGCTCTTGACCATGAAATTCGGACCATTGCCGATGTAACTGTTCGCTCCCATGAAGACCGCGCCGGCGGAGACTGCCCGTAAGAGAGAGGCACCTAAATCCGAATGGAGTAAGCCGCCCAGATTCTCTGCGGATGTTCCGGCGAGTCCGGACGCCATTGCCGTAAATGTGAGGTACGTTGGGGCGTTATCCAGGAAACTCGACAATATTCCCGACAGCCAGAAGTACTGCCATGGTGCGTGCAGATTAAAGTGGGACGCACGGTCGTGCAGGATTTCGAGGGCCGGAACCATGGTTACGAAGATGCCGGCAAACAGGGCCGCGACTTCGGCGATCGGGTGGAAGTGAAAGTGATTCGCTTCGTGGATCGAACGAGGGGTCGTGAACCAGGACAGGAGCGCCATCGCGATCATCAGGGCTTCCTGAATTCCCCTTGGCCACTGGAAGTAACCGCTTAGAACGGCAGCCGTCATCACGCCGATCAGGTACAGGAAACTTCGTTTACCCTGGACATGCAAGCGACGGCGCGGCTGAACTTCTTCAGCCAGGGCGCCGGGCGTCTCGACATCCTCGCGGAGGAAAACGTATTGATCGTAGAGGTTGAACACGAGCAGTACAGCCCCGACCGTCGTGGCCCAGATCGGAAACAGCGTCAGAGTCCAGGCGAAAGGCACGCCTCTCAGGAATCCCAGAAAGAGCGGTGGGTCGCCCAGCGGAGTCAGCAAGCCGCCGATGTTGCTGACAATAAAGATGTAGAACACGGCCAGGTGCGCCCGGCGCTTTCGTGCGTGGTTCGCGCGAAGGAAGGGACGAATCAAAAGCATTGACGCGCCCGTCGTTCCGATGAGGTTGGCCAGCAAGGCGCCGATTGCCAGAAACCCGGTATTGACCAGCGGGGTTCCGGCAAATTCCCCCCGGATGTAGATCCCGCCCGATATGACGAACAGCGCGCCCAGAAGCACGATGAACGAGAAATAGTCCAGCAGCGAATCGAGCAACAAGTGAAGGCCGGCCGGCATCACGACCACGAGGACCGGAATTGAAACAGCGGCACTTAAGAGGAGCTTATTCGTGTTCTTGTCCCACCACCTGGGCACGAGTAACGGCACGACCGCGATCGAAACCAGCATCAGGATAAATGGCAGGACGCTCCATAAGGGAAAAACCATATTTACTCTTCGTCTATAAATGAAGTCGAATTGCAGGCAGGGTGTTTCCCTCCTGGGACAGCTGATACAGGAGGGGTGGCTGCGCCATGAATAAAAAGACCGCCTCCGAAGCGGCGCAGACGGGGGTGGTCAGTCATAACGAGATGTTTTTCGCAACTGACCACCCCGGCCGCGGTTTTCAAAAGGAGGCTTCGCGGCATTTTCTTGATGCCCGTCCACCCATCCCGTTCCGAGAGGAGAATACCCTGTTCCCGACGCCTTGTATTTTCCTCCTCCTGACGAGCCTCACGACTCGGTCTGGAAGCGGTAACCCACGCCGGGTTCGGTTCGCAAATGACGGGGCCGTCCCGGATCCACTTCCAGCTTTTTGCGAAGCTGTACCATAAATACCCGCAGGTGGTGGGCGTGGCGGTTCTTCTTCGATGTCCAGACCTCGTGGAGAAGATCGCTGTGAGTTAACACGCGGTCTGCATTATGAATCAAAAGCTGCAGCAACCGGTATTCCCTGGGGGTTAGATGGACTTCCCGGCCGGACACGCGTACTCTCCGCCGTTCAAAGTCGACTTCGATGTTGCCGGCCCGAAAGATCGCCGAATCTCCATCATCGGCCGTGGCGGCCGCGCGGCGAAGAGCGGCCCGAAGGCGAGCCCGGAATTCGCCGATCGAAAAGGGTCTGCAGACAAAATCATCCGCGCCCGCGTCCAACGCCGCAATCCGGTCACGCACGCTGGATTCGCCGGATAAAGCGATGATTGGAACGCCGTGCCTTTGCCGGCGCACGTGGCGGATCACGTCGATGCCATTCATGCCGGAGAGGTTAAATTCCAGAAGAATCAAGTCCGGCCGCAAAGCCTCCACCTGCGCTAATCCGTTCATGGCGGTGGCTGCCTCGCTCAAACGATAACGTTCTGTGGAAAGGTTTTTTCGCAACAGCCGGCGTAGTTCGGAATCATCTCCGATCAGCAGGATGTTGGGATGATGATCGGACACGGTTTGCCCGGTTGGATAGCGCATTTCGTCAAATTTCATGGCGCAGCCGGCAATTTCGTCGCTGACTGCGCCATTCGAGGTCTACCGCTGAGCGGGCAGAACCTTGGCCGCCAGCTTATGGTGCTCCGCAAGCTCCGGCATCGCGAGACTGTCAGTCACGCCGACGTAGCCCGCAACACCCATTTCGGGAATGTCGAGTCCTACAGCTTCGGTCTCCGCATCGACACGGAGTCCAACGACCAGATCGATCGCTTTGAACACGATGAACGCGAGTGCCCCTATGGCAACAAAGTTTGTAGCCACCCCGATGCATTCGGCAAGGAACTGTGAAGGGTTTCCATAGAAAAGACCCGTCACGGTTCCCGGCACGCCATTCCAGCCGTCACCGTACGTTCCGTCTGCAAATAAGCCGAGAGACAGGCAGCCCCAGGCTCCATTCACCCCGTGGACTGCAATAGCACCGACTGGATCATCGATCTTCAGCTTACCTTCGATGAAGAGCGCCGCTTCCACGACCAGGATACCCGAGATAAGACCAATGAGGCAGGCGCCTGGTGCGTTCACGAAAGCGCATGGCGCCGTGATTGCCACAAGTCCCGCAAGCATTCCGTTGCACATCATGCTGGGATCAGGTTTCCCAGCGCGGACCCACCACATCCACAGCGTCGCTGCGAAGGCTCCAGTCGCGCTGGCAAGCATGGTGTTGACCGCCACTACGGCAATACGCAAGTCTGTGCCGGCTAATGTCGAGCCCGGGTTAAACCCAAACCATCCGAAAGCCAGAATGAAAGTTCCGATCATCGCCATCGGAATGCTGTGGGCCGGAATTGGGACTGGTGTCCCGTCTTTCTTGAATTTCCCAAGGCGCGGCCCGATCATCCATGCGCCGACCAGGGCGATCACCCCGCCCGTCAAGTGCACCACCGACGATCCGGCGAAATCCACATGCCCGTGTCCAAGACCGAAATTCTTTCCCAACGTGGACAGCCAGCCTCCTCCCCAAACCCAGTTTCCGAAGAGGGGATAAATGATCGATCCGACCAGGAGGCCATAGATCACGAACGCGGAGTATTTCCACCGTTCCGCCATTGCGCCCGTTGGGATTGTCGCAGTGGTATCCATGAAAACCATTTGGAACAGGAACAGTGCGAAGACGCCTACGTCGTACGCGCCTCCCGTAAGGAAGAATCCCGTGCCGCCGAAGAGTCCGAAGTCCTTGCCGAATAGACTTATGGAAATTTCGTGGTTTAGCCCAGCGTAGCCTCCCATGGTTCCTATTGCGCCCATGCCTCCAAACATGATTCCAAAGCCGAGCACGTAGAATCCGAGCATTCCGAGTGGATAGACCAGGAAGTTCATTGCAAATGTGTGAGCCGCGTTTTTTGCCTGCGTCAAACCCGTCTCCACCATTGCGAAACCGGCCTGCATGAACATGACCAGGAACCCTGTAAGCAGAGTCCACATCATGTTGATCGCTACTTTGTTATGGCCAATGGCGTCCAGCAGCTCTCCAGGAGTCGGCTGGCCGGCAGTCTTCACCGGCACATCGGCCGCCGCACCCGTGCTGCCGCCGCCCGGGTCTGGCCCTTTATCCTGCGCAAACGCTACGCAACATCCAATTCCAAGGATTAGCAAAAGCGTCAAAAGTCGTCTCATTCTCATTTGTTCACCATTGATGGAGATTTAGTTTTCGCTGCAAACTGCGCTAAAAACAAAAAACGCCCAGGAAGCCACGAGCGAAATTCGTGCTTCTGGACGTCGTCGTCAAAAAGACAGCAGAGTCACACCAACAAAAAAAGCCTCCGACCCGTCAGGATCGAAGACTTCATCGTCAAACCCGCACAACGCTGTGCGGTGAGGCTTATTTAAACCACAGTTCGATCAGTTGTCAATACAGTTTTTTTATCACTTCTTTATGAAATCCTGATTCAAATTCGAGAGACATGGGTGATGAACGCGGGCTAAAGCCCGCGACTACATTGGAGAACAAGATGATCCAAATGTAGTCGCGGGCTTTAGCCCGCGTTCACTACGATTGTGGTAACATTGGCCCATCGATGAGTGATCGACCGATCTGCAAGTCCTCGGATCATCTGTTTGTTCCGATACTTGAAGTCACTGTCCCATTGCTTCGCTGTATCCATTGCAACGTCTTTGCCTACCACGATACGGTGAAACAACTCGCGAAAAACCGCAGCTATCACATCGACGATGACGGACCGCGCCTTCCGGACACAACTCCTTATTGGCGGCGGATTTGGGACGGATTGAGAAGACGGCTGGCTTCGGCCGGACCCCGGCTGCCGGGTTCGTAATTGGGGAATTCGGGAGGTGGCAATTTGGACCAGCCTTCAAGAATCCTCGTAACGAACTGCCAGGCCAGCTCGACCTCGTCGGACCGCGTGAAGAGTGACGGGTCGCCGCGGAGCACATCGAGAAGCAGCCGTTCGTAGGCTTCCGGCAGCCGCTGTCCAAAAGTTTTCCCGTAGGAAAAATCCATGTTTACGTCCTGGAGCACGAAGCTTGTGCCGGGCTGTTTGGCCACGAACGAAAGGCTGATTCCTTCATCGGGCTGAATCCGCATGACAAGTCTGTTCGCGCTCGGGGGGCAGTCCGCGAACTGACGGAACAGGCAGAGCGGCACCTGGTTGAAGTCGATCTCGATGTCCGTCAGGCGCGTCCAGAGCCGTTTGCCGGTCTGGATGAAGACTGGCACCCCCGACCAGCGCCAGTTATCGATGCTGGTTCGAATCGCCACGTACGTTTCGGTTGTTGAATTGGGATTCACTCCTTTTTCGTTTCGATAACCGTGGTACTGACCGCGCACTGTCGATTCGGCAACTTCTTTGGGGCTCATCGCCGGTAGAGCGTGAAGCACTTTCACTTTTTCATCCCGAATGGATTCCGCGCGGAATGAGGCAGGCGGTTCCATGGCAATTAAACACAGCAACTGCAGAATGTGGTTCTGAACGATGTCGCGGAGCGCGCCCGCCGTGTCGTAGTACTCGCCGCGCCGTCCGCCCATACCTTCACTTTCCGCAACGGTGATTCGAATGCTGTTCACATGAGTCCGGTTGAACAACGGTTCGAAGATCGAGTTGCCGAAACGGAAACTGAGGATGTTTTGAACCGTTTCCTTTCCCAGATAATGATCGATTCGATAGATCTGGTCCTCGCTCAGAACCTGCCTGATCTCCTCGTTCAGTTTCCGGGCGCTCTCGAGATCCCGGCCGAAAGGCTTTTCGAAAACCACTCGGATCCATGAGCCTTCACGCTGCGTCAACATTCCGCGGGCGGCCAGGTTCTTAACGATCATCGGCGTTAGATCCGGCGCGACGGCGAGATAGTAGGCGCGGTTGCCGCCGAGGCCGAGGTCCTTATCCAATGCGTCGAGCCTCCGCTGGAGATCGATGAAAGTTTCAGGCTTCGCAGTATCTCCGGCAAGGTAGTAGACAGACTTGAGCAAACTGTCCGCCGCCGGGCTTTCGTGCTCGGCCTGCTCGTGTTCTTCGATGGCCGTTCGCACGAATTCTCGATAGTCTTCATCGCTCATCGGTGTCCGCGATACGCCGACAACTGCGTATTTCTCGGGCATGTACCCCAGAGCCGCAAGGTGGTGGAGCGCCGGCAGCAATTTTCGCCGGCTCAGATCGCCGCTGCCGCCAAAGATTACGAACGCAAAGGGTTGGGTGAGCTTGTCTTTCATATTTAAAAATGGTCTGTAGTCACTTTTGCGACACGTTCCCATGCGCTCGTCTGCCAGTTGTCGGCCGCAGTAGCGGCGACGTCCCAGGCGGGAAGCGGCATGAGCAGGTGCTGGGAAAGCGCGTTGACATAGGGTTCATACATTCGGCGTAACAGGTTCAACTTCTCTTCTGCAGCAGGCGTGTCCCGGAGAACAATCCCGCGCGAGGCCAGATTATTTCGGATGCGGCCAAGCTCCTGCGGCGGCAATCGATCGGGAACTGGCGGACGCGGAACCGTGTTGAAGACATGAGCGAGGTCCGCGACTGCGTGCCGGGCGATGGCGAAGGTCAGCTGCGCCTGTCTTGTCGGCACGCCATCAATGCCGACGATGACCAGCGCGCTCGCGTCCAGAATAGTCGTAAGCGCAGAAAGCCATGATTGATTGCTGTGCTGGGAGCGATAGTAGGCCAGCACCGGGTACGACAAATGACTCTCGAGTAATTCGGCAGCCCATCGTTCCCAGTCGCGAAGAAACGATCCGAGCTCCTCGAATTCTCCGTCGTTGAAATGCCGCCGCAATAATTCCGCCGCAGTCGAAGGCGATCCGGCACGCGCATCCAGAAGCGAGATGTTCAGCTCGCGCCGGGAGAATGCCTGATACAGAACCGGCAAATAACTAACGACGATCGCAAGAAATCCCAAACCGATTCCGGCTTCGAGAACAGTGAGCCCTCTTCCCAGCGGCGTGCCTGCGACGATATCGCCGAGACCGAGCGTGAAGAATGTCGAGCCGCTAAAATAGAAATACGAAAAGAACTGGCTCTCACCGTCAGGCATTTTCACCGCCGTACCAAGCGAGGAATGAAGACCCGCAAAACCGAAAATCAATCCGAACGCCCAGATGCCCAGCAACAGTATCAAGGACACGGGCCCATAAAAGCTCAAAAAGACTTCGCGACGGTTGCTGGAGGTCATTCGTTTGGCCGACGCCGCCCAAGGTACCCAGGTGGAGCGGTAAAACAGACGGGTCAACCGAAACTTCCGTGTGACCCGGCGCGGGAGGATGACGACTTCGAATGCGTCCCAAAGGACGACTAAGATCAGACCGACGCTGCCGGCGGCCCCAAGAAAATTCATTCGCGAATCAGTTTAAAAGGATTTCATCCACAAAGCACCATCGCCAGTCCTCACCGGGTTCGAAGGACTGGACGATCGGGTGTTTCGTATGATGAAAGTGCCTGGTCGCGTGTTTGTTTTTCGAGGAATCGCAGCAGCCGACATGGCCGCATGACAGGCAGAGTCGAAGATGGACCCATTCATCGCCCATCTCCAGACACTCCTTGCAGCCGGAGCCACTGGGCTTCACTTTGCGAATCTCTGTTACATGACCGCAAATTCCCGTCTTCATATCTTCCCCTTTTCCTCGGAGCGGGGAATTCAGTGGTCTGACCCCGAATTTCCCGCTCCTGCCCTCAGGATATACCCGTTTATGGTACAAATGTTCTCGTATGAACCCATTTGCAACCATCTCTATTGAACCACGCTACGCGGAATTTCATAAGAGGTACCCCGCGCTCGATCTGATCGGAAACACACGCATGGTCGAGATCCTTTGCTTCAAGGAGGAATTTCCGGAGGTGCGGGTCTACGCGAAGGCTGAGTTCACGAATCCAGGCGGAAGCCTCAAGGATCGTCCCGTCCGCAGAATGCTGCTCGAAGCATTGATTGAGGGCAAAATCGGAAAGGGCCAGGTCGTATTGGATTCGAGCTCCGGAAACGCCGGCATCGCGTACGCCATGCTGGGCGCGATGATGAACGTTCCCGTCCAGATTGTCGTTCCCGGCAATGCCAGCAAGGAGCGCAAACTGCGAATCAAGGCTCACGGCGCCACGCTGATCCAGACCGATCCGCTGGAAGGATATGACGAAGCCTTGCGCGAAGGACATCGGATCGCGGACCGTGAACCGGACATCTACTTCCATTGCGACCAGTACGCGAACGAGCACAACTGGCGCTCGCACTACGAAACGACTGCGCCCGAGATCCTCGTGCAAACGGATGGCCGGATCACGCATTTCGTCGGTGGCATTGGAACCGGCGGCACGATCACGGGTGTGGGCCGCCGATTGAAGAAGGATATTTCGGGCGTTGAGATTGTGCAGATCATTCCCGAAGATTTTCCCGGTATCGAAGGCCTCAAGCCGCTGGAGAGTCCGGGCGACATCATTCCCAAGATTCTCGATCAATCCGTTGTCGATCAGAAGGTCCGCGTTTCAAGTATGGATGCCGCGCGCATGTGCGCCATTCTGGCCCGTTACGGCATCTTCGCAGGCCAGTCTTCCGGCGCCTATCTCCACGGCGTTTACGAAACCGCCAGGCGAATTCGCAAAGGCGCGATCGTCACGCTGCTGAATGACATCGGTGAGCGGTACATGAGCACGGGTTTGTGGGAGGGAAAGTAAACACAAAGACACAAAGGGCACAAAGACACAAAGAAAGGCCGCATCAAAAATTCTTAATGCGGCCTTTCTTTGTGTCTTTGTGCCCTTTGTGTCTTTGTGTTTACTAACTAGCGTACCTGGAGCTGATAGTTCGCATAGAACTCCTGCACGATGACCTTGATGGTGGACGCCACGGGAATCGCGATCAGCAGGCCCAGCGCCCCAAGCAGCTCTCCTCCAATCACCAGCACGAGCGCTACAGTCAATGGGTGCAGGTCCACGTTGTAAGACAGCACGGCAGGCGCGATCATAATGTTATCCATGACGTGGGCGGCGGCGGCGGCGATCACGAGTCCATAGATGGAAGACA
>Ga0137403_10001578_pt1 | contig 28585 bp, 29 predicted proteins | sample CZOMad2_1_16fung_FD_122057 | JGI IMG/M metagenome (GOLD analysis project Ga0137403, IMG submission 122057) | Vadose zone soil fungal communities from Angelo Coast Range Reserve, California, USA - CZOMad2_1_16fungal (Hybrid Assembly) | ecosystem: Environmental > Terrestrial > Soil > Vadose zone... | reverse complement strand
GCCCAGGTAGCTCAGTCGGTAGAGCAGGGGACTGAAAATCCCCGTGTCGGTGGTTCGATTCCGCCCCTGGGCACCAACAAGCACTCGGAACCGCACCGGTCTTCTGGCGATTGAATCGCTTCAGTATCGCTGACCGTGCTTCGGCGTACCCGGTCGCTCGTCGGATCGCTGCGCGATGAATCCTGAGGAGCTACGAAGGGACGACGCCGCACGTCCTACGCGTTGATGTCCTCGCCTATCTGGGTCGGCATCGGTACCGATGAGGGGCTGCAGTAGCCGGAAGACTGTCTCGGCCGGGTTCAAAAAAACAACATGAGCTCCAGCGCTTACGCCAAGTAGCAGCCGGTTCTGGATGGTCTCGGGCGTCGCCTACGGGGGGTAACCCTCCTGCTTCTTGTATTCGAGCGCCAAGGAGAGTCGCTGGAAGGGAGCTTCGGCGGTGGGGAAGGGCAGGTAACGTCGTTACTTCTTTGTATTCGAGACGCGCAGTGACGGATCAAATCTCGCACGTACAGGCCGAGACAGAGTCTGGAGGTCTGCATCACGATGGCCCGGTTACCCACGGATGAAGACGCAGATCTTCTCGCCCGGTTGGCGTCAACGGATCCCGCTGAACGGTGGCGCGCGAGCGGAGAGGTTTTCAGGAGATTCTTCGAGGATGTCCGGCGCATGTTGCTTTACTGGCAACGCCACCGCCTAGGCGCTGCTGAGGCGAATGACATCGCACAGGAAGCTTTTGAGCGGTTCAGCAAGCAGGTCGTGGCCAAGCCATTTAATGCACGCAAGATTTGGGGGGTGAGAGAGTATCTCCTCACAACTGCGCGGCGCGAGTTGGTCCGCCGGCTTAAGGACAAGGATCCGGGGCGCGCCCAGAAGCAGGAAGTCGACCTATCGCGCTCCGGCGCGGACGCGGCCACCGGCGGAGAGGGGCAAGCCGAGGAGTTTGAAAGCGACTTCTCACGCCTGGAGGAAACTCTCCGCGAGAGCAGGAACGAGTGGGCTTTGCCTCCAACTTCCTCAACGGAGCGGTCGGAAGTCGAGATGCCGGCCAGCGAGTTGGACAGATTGGTGATCGCGGCGTTCGACGCCCTTCGCCTCTCGGAGCGCGACCGCGAAATCCTTCGGCTACGAGCTACGGAGTCGGCGTCCTATCAAGAGATCGCTGATCTCTACGGCATCTCCGCCGGGTACGCGAAAAAGCGAAACTCTGAACTGAAGGAACGCCTTCGAACTTCCATCCTGTCCTTGCTTTCACGGTACGATGCCGCGGAAGCAAGCATCATCCGCAGAGGGCTCGGCATCTCCACCGACAAGGAGCCCTCTGCATGAGGTACCAAATGGCGTCCGATAAGAAGAAGCCCGATTTCCCTGGCGATGAGCCGGAATCCCGGACCGGCCTGGACGACGTCTTGAGCTCGTTGTTCGAGCGCGGCAGCTTGCAGAGTCATGCAGAGTCACGCATTCCGGATCAGGAGAGCATCGACGGTGCGGAACTTGAGCGCCGTCGGAACGACGTGCTCCGGGCGGGTCTTCGCGTCTTGCTGCAGAACGCGCGAGTGCCCATGCGTGACGTGTGGTTCGGCCAATGGCTGAAACTGGTGCGCTCGAGGGTGAACGTGCGCGAGGACGAAGTCTCAGGGCTCCTCGGCGTGGATGTTCGCCTCTGGTGCATGTTAGAGGCGAAGCCTTTGCAGGTGACCAGTCTTCAACCCGATCTCTTCGTGAAGATTCTCGATCTCTTCATGCTTCCACTTCCCGCCGCAGAGGCATCGATGAGGAAGGGTCTTGCGCAAGGGGGCACCGGGAGGGTGTTTGCCCGTACCACTGGCGCACCTCCAGACGTTGACTGGAAGCACGGGTTTGTTGGCCAGGCTGGCAATATTCGCCTTCAGGCGCCTGGGGCGGAATCAGCGTTGGAAAACTTGGTCCAGGCGACGCGCCAACTTCTCGAGGCGCAGGGACGCAGCGATCTGCTACACGAGAGCGCGGACTAGCTTCGTGATTTCGAGGCGAATGCACATCACCGCTTCGCTCACCTCGAACGCGTGTGCCAAGGCCTTGGGAGTGCGGTGGACGCGCACCGCGTCGCGCAGCAGCGTCCTCGGTACCAGAAGGGCTCCTGCGAACGCGTTCGCCTCCTGCTCAAGGTGCCTTGGATAGAGCTTCGCTGTTGCCTCTGGCGGATGGTCAATGTCCGGCGGCCTGTCGCTGATGACGTTGTGGTTCAATAGGGCGTGACCCAGTTCATGCGCCAATGTGAACCGCAGCCGAGTCGGCGCGACATTTCGGTTTAGACCAATCTTCCGAACGGCTGGATCAAGGAGGCCATCAAGGCCACTTGGCCAATCGAGGTAAGCAACCTCGAAGCCCTCACGCTTCGCGATTTTGTGAACGTTCACAGGTGGGGAGGAAGGCCCGTGCTTTTTGAGGACCTTCTCCGCGATCTGGCCGCAGAACGTGTACCGCGGACTGAAACTCTCCATCGGACTCCCCCAGGGTAACGCTTCCGCTTCTTGTATTTGAGCAGCTGGGATTCACCCGGCTGCAAATCGCAAAGGAAACCGATGATGCAGACCGAAAACAACCCCCAACATTCTGGCGAGGTCCACGTGCAGGTGCACGAAATTCACATCAACAAGAAGCTCTACAAGGTCGCGGAGCCGTCTCTCACCGGCGCGCAGCTGAAGGTGCTTGGTGGAATTCCGGCCGAGAATCAGCTTTTCCTCGAGCAGCACGGCGGCAAAGACCTGCCCATCGGCGACCAGCAGGCGGTCGAGATGCAGAACGGTCTCCACTTCTACGACGTCGCTCCCGGAACCTTCGGTAATGGGGCGTAGCCGTGGTGTCTCCGATCGATGACGATTTGGCGATCCTGCGGTCAACACACCCGACCACGGTCGTTGAACTCGGCGAAGGGGACGTCGGGGTCGTCCTTGAAAAGATCCCGCTCCCCCCGGGATGGAACCGCAGCGAGACGACGATCCTGATTCGTGTGCCGAGGGCATATCCGCAGGCTCAACTCGATCTTTTCTTCGCAGAAGCTGCGCTTCGCCTCTCGTCGGGAGCGATGCCGACGAACGCGTCGCTTACCAACCTGGCCGGGAAAGACTGGCTGCAGTTCTCTTGGCACCCGCGGTCTTGGCGACCAGGCGTTGACACGCTCACTCGCTACCTGGGTTTCGTGAAGGGTCGCTTCAAGGAGGTACGCTAAATGGAATCCAGAATCCTCATCGTTTCTGAAGATCTTGTCCGGACTCGAAATTACCTTCTCGGACGACGGCCCTACGAGCGAGCGGGGTTCTGGATCTGCGGAATCACGAGATTGCCGGAGAGCCTGAGGTTCGCAGTCCGGCAATTTGTCCCGGTTCCTGACGAATCCCTGAACGTCCAAGAGGAGGGAACCATCACTATTTCGCCGCTCTTCACCGCCGAGGTTCTCCAGGGCTGCCGCAAGGAAGGGCTCTCGGTGCTCGTGCTGCATAGCCATCCTGGCTCGACGGAGAATGTACACTTCTCTCGCACCGATTGGCACGGAGAGAGGACGCTTCTCAAGTCTGTATATGGCCGGCTCGACGCAGGTGTGCACGGTGCTGTTGTTTTCGGTGAAGACTCGATTGCGGCGCGCTGGTGGACGCCGGCGTTAGACCAGCCCACCCCCTTCGATTTGATTCGCGAGTTAGGTGGCGTGATGCGCGACTGGCCGCCCGACAACGCAGAGGTCAAAATCGAACAGGAGGTCGGCGAGGCATTCGATCGACAGGTTCGCGTCTTCGGCGAGCAAGGCCAACTGCGACTCGCCCAATTGGTCGTCGGCGTCGTTGGAGCCGGTGGAACCGGTTCCCTTACAGTGCAGCAATTGGCTCGTCTGGGAGTAGGTCGAATCTTGGTGATCGACGACGACGTCGTCGAGCTCACGAACGTGCCTCGCGTTGTTGGCGCCACCGTCGACGATGCGCGACAGAGCGTGCAGAAAACGGCGGTGGCTCGCCGGCATGGCGAAGGACTTCCAACGCAGGTGGTGATCGAAAGTATCGCGGGGAACATCCGTGATCACTCCGTGAGCCGCGAACTCCGCAGGTGCGACATCGTGTTTAGCTGTGTCGACCGTCACTATCCGCGGGCGATCCTGAACCAGTTTGCGCAACAGTATTTCGTTCCTGTCATCGACATGGGCATCCAGCTGCAGCCTGACGGAACAGGTCGCATCCGAGGTGCTGGCGGCCGCGTAGCGGTCGTAAGGCCAGGTGGCTGGTGTCTCTGGTGCACCGGTGACATTTCCGCCAAAGAGGTACGCTTGGAAGGCCTGCCTCCGGAACACAGAGCAGATGAGCAAGAGCGCGGGTACGCGGGTCCAGATGTACCGGCGCCCGCTGTGATCTCGCTCAACGGGGTCGTGAGCAGCCTCGCAGTGACCGAGTTTCTGCAGCTCGTCCTGGGCTTCGCCGGCGCCGACTACGGGGTAGGACGTCGCCTCTACCGGATTCTCGATGGCAGAGTCTCCGAGGCGAACGACGTTCCACAGCAGGACTGCTACGTCTGCCGGGGACGGTTTAAGGGCCTCGGGGATGCGGGCGAGTTGCCTTGACCGGCGTTTCCCGCGTGACGCCGATCACAACCGCAAATTTTTCCGAGTCTTCAGAGCAGTTTCTTAAGCGAGCAATTTCGTCAGCAATTCGGGGCGCTTGGTCAAAAAACCCAGAGATCTGGCCGATCTACGACGATCTCGACGGAGAAAAGATGTTGACTGGAGCGGTTTGGCTAGGCAAAAAAGGAGAGCCAGAAGAGCCTTGCCGCCGAATGTACACTTCTTGCACCTCGTCAAGGCTCAGCGAGAACCTCATGGCGACCCAGAAACCAGACACCACGCCCCCGCCGCTTAGGCGTATGACAGCGGACGAGTTGCAGAGGGCGCCTCGGGTTAGCAGGGAGGAGCTTGAGCGTGCGCTCGAGGAGGGAGAGCGTGATCGTGCGGCGCTCGAAGCGAATACACCTCGCCAGGAGCCGGTCGACCCTCGCATTCGTTTCCGCTGAGGTCGTTCGCTGACTTCTTGTGCCAGCGAGTTCGTGCGCAATACTTCCATACTCTAAGGCAGAGCTTGCGAAACAGATTGGTGGCAAGGGGCCGCGCCGTTGGCTCGAATATCTTCACGAGTACCTCACGGAGCTGCAGGTCCAAGCGATCATCGCTGAGGAGCACTACGTAGATCGTCACTACCTCGACGATTTCTCGCGCTACTACGCTCGGTCCTTTTCTCCTCCAAAGCCGCATTGTCGTCGGCTACATTTTTTCGCCGCCTCGTCACAAGACGTAGATCAGGCCTTTGCTGGTGCCTACGGAAATATTCCAGACATGTCGGTGCGGGACCACGCACAACAGCAACTGCAGGCCGTCTACCAAGGATTCATCGTAATTCGGCCCCTTGACGGCGCCCCAATCGGGCGTGCGGTTCTCGCGACGTACTCAGCCGACGGCGGGCGACGTCATTTCGGCGTCGTGCGACCGTATCACGTGAACCTCGGGGGGCTTCACCTCGTCGTCGCTGGGCTTGCGTACCAGCAGCAGGACCGCGGCGTCGCAGTCTGTGCCTCCACGGCTCTCTGGTGCGCACTTCAGAGCGTTGCATATGTGGCTGGCAACAGGACGCCCAGTCCTTCAAGCATCACAGACGCTGCTGGCAGCCCGTATCCCGCGAGTGACGGCCTGACGGACACCCAGATGGCATCCGCCCTTGCTGGGCTCGGATACATTGCGGACGCATTTGTCCCTGGCGATAACCTGTCGCTCTTCCGCGCAAAGGTCATCGCCTGTTTGGAGTCACAGCTTCCGGTCATCCTTGCTATCCATACGCCGGCGGGCGGGCATGCGATCTGCCTGACCGGCTTTTCAGAATTGTCGTCGGTCGGAGCTGTTCGCATAGAGGGAAAGAGAACCATCCCGATGCGGGGCGCCACGGCGAGCGTTGTTTATGCGCATGACGATAATCTTGGCTGCCATGCGCATTACGAACTCTTTGAGCACACGACAGGCGGACCTCTGGCAAGAGCTCTCGGAACCGCAAGGACGCACCAGATGCTTCGCCGCGGACGAACCAACAAGCCGCCGGTGACGTGGTGGCAACCCGACGAATGCCTCGTACTACAAGCACTTGTTCCAAAGCCTGAGGAACTCCGTCTTAGCGTCGACTCGCTATTCGCGACGCTTGCTCGGCTTCGATTGGTATTTGAAACGCCGTTCGGAGGAATGGCGCTCAACTATCAAGTCAAATTCACGGCTGGCATCGACTTCAAGAGCGGCTTGTTCGGCAAGGGTTTCAGCCAGGCCGACTTAAGGCACTTCTGCGCATCGGTCTCGCTGCCAAGACATGTCGCGATCATTTCGATGTTGACGGGCGACGCTCCCCTGTTCGACGTAGTTCTCGACGCCAGCGAAGTGGAACGCGTGCACAGGTGGCCCCCGGTTCTTTGCTTTGCTGCTTTGGGAATTCCGAAGCCGACTCAGGCCGCCATCGCTCTGCAAGATATTTCACAGCAGCATTTCAACAACGCGCCAGTACTTCTGATGCCATAGCGGGCTTCGACGAGGCGTGCCATGTGATGTCTTTCTCACGCTCGGTTACCGAGCGTGAACGCTCGGTTTTGATTTCTGGTACGTGCGCCAATCGATTCGATACCACCCGGCGTCGATGCCTGGCCTCGATGGATCCGACTGGTCCGGATGCGTTACCGGTATCGGCTGATTCTTTGCTTTGGAGAGATCGATGTTGTTGGCACGTCGCCAGCTGTCCGATCGAATGCTGTCGGCGTATCGGCGGCCATGGTCGGGAAAAAAGACAAGCACGACGTCGTCGGGCGATTTCGATGCCTCGTGCCGCGCGGCGACAAACGCAGCGCCGCTGCTCCCGCCGACGGACAGTCCTTGATTGAACAGGTTGATCGACGCAGCAAATGCTGTCACGTCGTCGACCCAATGAACCACGTCATAGGCCGTATGGTCCACCAGTGGCATTGTCACCGTGCTACCGAGTCCCCCCATCAGAAACTCGGTGAACTCATGATCGAAATTCACACTGCCGCATGCGTCGACGCCGACGAGCTTCAGCCTGGGAAATCCTGCCTTTCGGAGGTAATGAGCGGTGCCGCACGACGATCCGCCGGTGCCGACCGGAGCCACCAGCGTGTCGATCCGATCGAGTTCGGAAGCCAAGAACTCGGCGACTTCCCAATATGACGACCGATTATTGGGGTTCGTGTATTGCTGGACCCAGCAGACTCGCCACCCCTGGGATTCTTGTTCCTGCTTCAGCTCGGCGAGCCGCTCGACACGTTGGGCCTGATCCATCGTTTCGATCACTTCAACCCTCGCCCCGAGTTCGACGAGGTTTTTTCTCGTCGTCTCATCGACCTCGGAAGGAACAAGCAAGAGCAGCGGGATCTTGAGTTGTTGACATATTTCCGCGAGACCGGTAGCCATGTTTCCCGAGGAGGTTTCCAGGAACAGGCGCTTGTCCCCGGCGCGTTCGAACGTCGCGGCATGAACGCTGGCATTTGCGGGTGCCTGCACCGCCGCGAAGAAGCCGCTCGGATCCAGCGTGTAGTTGGCTGGCGGATGAAGCGCCCGCTCGACGCAAAAACTGGCGGGAATTCGTTTCATGAATTCGAAACTGACCGCAATCAGGTTGGGATGATCCTTCTGCGACACGTAGATCAATCGAGGCTGCCGCGCCGCCTCGCGGACTGAAGAGTAGATCATTGTGCAAACCGCCGTTCCGTCGCCTGAGCGGTGTCGAACTCCTGAACGTCCACAACCGTGCCACGGACGGGATTGTTGCCCTTGCTTTGGCTGCGAACTCGTGCGACGTACGCCTGCAACTTCGCGGGGGCCGTGTCGGCGGGAAAGAGGGCCGTGTGGTACGAGCCTGTGTGAGCCACGGCGAAACCCGCCGCACCGAACGAGGCGACCGCCTCCTCGAGCAGCTCGAAGTCCACTTTGGGATTGCGGGTCTGATTGTCGCGAGCACTTTCGGTCGCCAACCGCGCCACTCGATCGTCGTCATCGAATCGGATCGCCCGCTCGAGCGACGCCCATCTCACCTTCCACAAAAGAAGCTCGTCTTCGCTGTACTCGAACTTCACGCTGGTCGTTCTCACCGGAGAACCAGCATTCCACGTCACCGCGGTCAATCTCGGCGTTCGCTCGCCCAGCGGTCTCGCACACCCTCCCAGGTTGACGCGGGTTGCGACGACGGCGGGTTTTGTCAAATGCAGCGGATCGGCCCCGCGCTCGATCTCGCTGTGTATCGACTGCAGCTTCTCGGAACGCAGGGAGACCCCAAAGTCGGCCGCGGTGGCACGAATCGCCGCTTGCACAAGCGCCGAACTCGAGCCCGAGCCCGCGCCGACCCGGATGTCGTGATAGCCGTATACGTCGAACGCGCAATGAATCAGGCCGGCGAGCTCTCGCCAGGTCTTCTCGACCGCCGCCTTCACCAGTTTCACCTCGCCCTGGTTCCAACCATTGGGATGAACATTGATTGTCGGAACAAAACCTTGTGGGGCGGCGGGCGACGCAAGAAGCGTGTGCCTCACGTCAACGTAGGCGCTGTTCAGGTTGTCCAGCAGAGAGAACACGCCAATCGTGTAGCGGGGTCCGGAGGGAGACGTCACCTGAATGGGTCCTTGCAGCCATTCGCCCTTGTGCGAGTAAACGCGCGCAGTGGCTTCGGCGTGCCCCGCGACGTCGTAACGCTCGATGTCAAACGTGGAGCTGACTGGGAGCTCGAAAACAAGTTTGTCCATTTACCACCATGCCTCACGCCTGGCACACCGCAGCGGCCAGAGTATATCGCACGCACGGGCTATCTGCCGGAACGATGGCGTGTCCGCCAAGATAGAGCGCTAAGCTTCCGTGGGGATGAGCTTCACAAGGCGATCGATGTAGCCGCGGTACTGCTCAGCCTGAGGGCTCGCCACAGGCAGTGCGGGTGCGGCACCGCCGGCAGGCGCAGCCGCCAACGGAGCCGGCTTGATGCGCAGAGAGGCCATGCGCTACTCCTCGGCCTGTACAGCGAGGGGTTGGAGGAAGGGGCTAGGTAGCGGAAGGGGGCGGGTGGGAAGGCGAGTAGGCATGCAGGTGCTCCTGTCGGGCAGCGAGGAAGCAAGGGAGGTCGGGTCGGCTCGAACGCTTCGACCCGCCCGCGGTGAAGGACGCGCCCATCGGCCGGTTGGACGAGAGCGGCCTCGGGCAGGAATCCAACAACCTTGCCGCGATCCGCAGCCTCACCGGGTATCGCGCGATGAGGTTCGGCCGGCACGTGGAGCTATTGATCACGGACCAGCACTCGTATCGCTCGGAGGAGCCCAGTAGTCGGCAGGAAACCGCGGAGCTCATGAGCCGCGACCTCGCGGAGATGGTCCCGGAAGAGATGATGCAGGCCCTCGACGCGGGACGCGCGCTGGCCGACGCTCCGGCCACGCTGTCGTTCGGAAGCGCCGAGGTGCCCAAGTTCCGCAGGAACGCGCCGCCGCAGACCATCCTCGGCGCCGAGCAGAAGGCCTGGTTGCCGAAGCGGCTGGCCGCGTCGCGGGCGACCTGGAAGGTGTGGGGGAACTCGGAGGGCACGCTGGACTCGCGCGCGGATCCCCAGAACCTGCCGGGCGGCGCAGGCGCGTGCTGGCCCGGCAAGGGCTACGCGTGCTCCGGCGGGGGCTGCGACTACGGAACGCCTACACGGACCGCGCCGAGATCTACGACGTCGTGCGCGACGGCCGGATCACCGGCTTCGTCACCGTTTCCGGCGATCGGCACGCCTCGAGTACCAGCGCACGGAGTTCGTATGCATCCCGCGGCTGCTGGAGCGCAGCGAGGGCGAAGACGGCGGTCCGGTTCTCTATCGCGTTACCCACCGCGCGAAGCGCTGGAGTACAGGGCAACGTCCCCGACTCGAGCAGCGGGTCGTCGAGGGCGACCCCGGACTCGGAGGAAAGATTCTGGGCTGTTTTCGGAGTTCGCTGAACGTCCCGGATGGCTGGGGCGGGTCGTCCACACAACCCGGGGCGTCGAGATAGCGGGCATTACTCTGCGCGGTCACCTGCTGGTAGCGGAAGAGGAAGCGCGCTGCGCGCATAGGGGCTTCTCGTTTGGTCCGGTCCACGCGGCTTCAATCGGCGCATACGGTCGCGCTCCGTCGGCTCCGTACTACGAGATCAGTTGCTCCAAACCTTGCGACTTCAGAATCTCGCGCCGTTCGGCAAGATCACCAAGGATGGACTTGAACAGGACGCCCCGGTTGTTTTCCGTTAGGCTCCAGTGGTGCAGTGCCGCCGTTTCCAGCCTCTGGTTGAGACAAGGCGATCCCGACGATCCACGCTCGGTATTCACTCTGTAGAGAACGTGATGCGGTGGTTGAATCGAATCGACGGCGCCCATCATGATCTTCAGAGGCGCGGCGTTCGGATGCTGGAGAATAACGACCGGATCGTGCTCGTTGAGTTTCGCAGGAACGGGCGTGAGGAAGCCGCGCTGGGCCCCCCCGATCTGGTCCTCGGCGGCAGTCTGCTCGAGCCGTAGAAGGGCGAAATCGAGGTCGCTACTACAAAGCACCTGCCATGGACGGCTTTCTTGTTCCTCGGTCGGTTTTCCGCGGCCCCGCCAGCCCGTGGCGAGCCTATGCTCGGTTCCATTCCCGACGGCAACTCCGGAGCTGTCGGTTTCGTAATCGAAGCGAAGAACGACGCGGCTCGCGCTCGAGGCGTCATCCCAGAACGAGCTGGCGACGTGGAAATTCGTAACGACGACGTCTCGGGCGACGAGGAATCCGGTGCCAAACCCGATCATGCTCTGTTTTGGAGGCTGTGGCTCGATGCGGCAGACGCTCCGACGCTTTGTCGCAAGACCTTCGATCCAGACGGCTATGTTCTCGAAATCCACGCCTTTCAGCACGAGGCTCTCGGCGTCGCGCAGAGGCCGATCGGGGCGCAGCCTAGCGAATCGATCCTCGAGATCCGCCAGCAGGCTCGTTACTTTCGCAAGCCGCGGGTTCTTCGGATTCCTCTTCTGGGCCGCCTTCAGGAGCGCGTAAAGGTGATCCTGTGGATCGGCGTAATTGCGGATGAGCGCCGAGATCGCCTGCGGGTACGTTATGTTGAGCGCAACTCTGTAGTCGTCGAACGAAACACCAATGTCGGCGCTGTTGACGACGAGGCTCATGTCCCCCGGATCGGGGAATGCACTCCTGAGCGCTTCGACGATCTCGTCATGCATCGCGCCTGATCGCATTGTGCCTCCCGATCGTTCAAGTCATGTTTACGGATGGTCGTGTCGTTCAGCCGCCACCGCCGAGCTCTTGCGGAAAGCGGACGCGAACACGGGATAGGGAAGATTCTCGCTGCACCTCCAGAGTACCTGATGCCAGGCGGAGAAGCGCACTCGATCGCCATCCTCCTCCGTTTCGGGCTTCTCCGCGAAAGGCGCCAGAACCTCGACGATTTGAGGCATCTGGTCGACGCGAGCGTTTGCGAGCACGAGATGCCGCAAACGATACAGGAGATGATGCCCATGCTCCGTCGTCAGCAATCGCGTCAGAAGCGCGACGCTCTCGGGGTCCCCTTCGGCAGCCCATCCCAGTGCCTCTATGGCATCGAACGGGGGGCTGCGCGAGGGTGCGTCGCGGACGAACCGTCGTAACGAGTTCAAAACCTCAGCGGACTTCATTCCGTAAGACGTGAAGTTCCTCAAAATCGAGTCCCGGAGACCCTCGTCCGCAATTCCCCGCAGCAGCACTGACTCATGCTGCGAACTTCCGGGTGCGACCTGCGCCAGCGCAGAGCAGACGTGTCGACGGAGTTCATCATCCGATGCGGCTTCAAAAATCTCCACGAGGTAGTCTCTGGCGATTTCGCTCCCCACGGCTATTTGCTCGAGAATGGATACCGCGTATTGCTTCGCCTCGACCGTCTGCGCTTTGCGACACAGCTCGACCGCAACAGCGACCACCTCGGGGTGACCTGGCAAGAATCTCTTCAGCGCGTTGGCAGCAAGGAACGAAACTTCCTCGACTGACCAATACGGGTCCTGACTCAACGGGAGGATGTCGAGCAGTGCAGCTAGCGCTTCCCGATCGTCGCGATTGGATTCCAGCAACGTCGCCGCGAGCGCGCACCGGACCGATGAATCAGTCTCAGTTCTGAGGAATCCCTGCAGCAGGACGCGCGTGTCGGGGTCGCCTTCCCCGGTTCTTGCGAACGCTTCCACCGCGCCGCGCCGGATACGCCTCACCTCTCTAGTTACGTCAGTTCGCGGATCGCGCACGGCCGGCACATGAGGCGACTGCACGGTCGCTTCCAACGGTGGACGCGTAGTTTTGATGAGCGACAGCAACGTCTCTCTCGAGCGTCGGTCGCCTGGCTCGATGCTCGCGAGCGCCTCGGCAGTGGCAAGCTGGATCCACTCGCGCGCGGTCGGCTTCGTATCATCCAACAACAGCGTTCCATTAATCGCCTGATCTAGCAGTTCGTTCAGGAAGGCGGCCGCACCCTGCGCACCGGTCCCAGCCAGTGCCTTCACGCTCCGCGACAATTGCTCGCCGTCGCGGCAGGCTCGCAATTCGCGTATGATGAGACGCAGGATGCGTTCGTCTCGCATCTTCCCCCATGTGTTCGTATCATCGACGAGTGCACGCATCGTCTCACGATCAAATGGGGTCTTCTTCAGGAGATCGTCGAGACAGGCCGACGCGTCCGCGACGATCGGCGAGAGCAGAGCCAGTTCAAGTAAGGCGCGTGCTCGAACCGCCGGGACGCCAGACGGTCGCGCGGCCTTGGCGAGCCCGCGGGCGAGCTGTATCGCGCCGCCGATCTTCTTCAGAACCGCGACCGTCTCCGCGAACATCTGGCCGGACTTCAACAGAGACAGCGCCTCGATCAATCCGTCGATTGTAGGCTGCTCGCCGCGAGGTAACGTGGTCAGCAGATCAAGCCATTGCCGGCGTATGTCGTCCTCGGGCCCACTGGTCGCAAGGGAGAGAAGCACCTTGCGCCACGTCGCAGCGTCTTCTCCGGTTTGCGAGAGGGCCGGAGCGAGGGCCCGTAGGGCGGCCATTACGTGGTCCGAGACGCCCAAGTCAAAATTCCCCACGAGATCATCGAGAATGACGAGGAGGAACCCGAGCGCTAGCTCGGCGTCGGTTTCGCGGAGCGCTTCACATGCCGATTCGGCGATGTGGTCGAGAAAGCGACACCACTCGTCCTTGCCATCGGCGCGGATTAGCTGCCCGACCGCGATATCTAACAGGCGAAGTACAAACCATTCTCTGTCGGCCGCTGCTGGAAATTGAGACACCGCAGCGCCTGCCAGGAACTGCGCGCGATAGAAGTAATGGTGGCCACAACCGTCTTCGAATTGCGCGAGAGCGGCGAGCAAGTCGTTCTTCTCTTCCTCGGGCACGTCCTCCCGGCCGAACCAGAGGAGCATCACCTCCCGCCACTGCGGCTCGAACGCTCGATAACACCCTTTTTCCAGATCGTCGGCGACATGATCCAGAAACGAGTGCCCGTCAGCGATCGCACGACAAGCGAAGTACTCCTGAAAAACAGGGTGGAAGAAGGCGTACACCTGCTCCCGAGGCTCTTCGGATGCAATCCCTATCCTGACCAGCCAACCGACCCGGAGCGCCCTGTCGAACAGCGGCTCGCCGGGACCGCCCAGCTCGGCGACCACGAGACGATGACGGATGCGAAATCGTGAACGGGCCTGCTCGAGTGCCCGCAGCGCGAGCCGGGACAGCGCCCCATCGAGCTGTTGCCGCTCCGCCTCGGTCGTCGGGCAGAGGTCCTCTTTCCACCTATAGAATGCCTCATGATATTGCTCGAACAGAGCAGCGCGCGTTCCCGGCAAGCCGCCGCCGGGATACTGCTGCCAGATCATGCAGAGCAGGGCCAGACGAAGCGGGTTTCGCGATTGATCCTTGATCCGCTCGCGCCCGGGACGGTCGAGCTCGGTGCGCAAACGCTCGCCGAACTCGGGCGTCGTGCGAAACCAACCCTGGATGAACTGACCGACTTGGTCCGTCGTCGTGCCGTCGCCGTACCCGAATTCCAGACATCTGTACGGGTCGAATCCCTCCAGCGAGTTCTTGCCAGCATCCCAGACATTGATGCGGCAGGCGAGAATGACACGCGCTGGTTTCAGCCACGCTCTCAGTTCGTCCCGTATGAACGCCAATATCTGCGAAGGCTTTTCGTCGGTCTCGTCGACACCGTCGAGCAGGATCCAGCCGTCGCCCTTCTGGAAGGTGGTTACCAGCGCCTCGCGTTCACTCTCGGAGGCCGCGGGCGCCTGGAGCAGGTCGGGTAGATAATTGTCGACGACGTATTCCCGCAACGTCCTGCGCGATTCCTTCCATGACGGCACCGAGATCCAGACGGGCCAGCCGAGGCGCTCCTTGTTGACCCAGGAGGCGATCGTCTGGAGCAATGTGGTCTTGCCGACACCAGGTCCCCCGACCAGAGCGATTCGCCGTCCGCGACTCTGGGGACTCTGCCCCTTGCGAAGCACCTCTTCGAAGAATGTGTCCTGGGAAAATCGCTTCGGCGGGCCCTTCGAATCCTTCGCCGAGGGCTTTTCCGGGTCGAACAGCGAGGACCCTTTGTGCGCTTCGACATCCTTGCGGTCCTCTTGCTTGCGCCGCTCCGCCACGTCGGTCGGGACGTGCAATTCGCCGAGCGTCAGTCGCACGTCTGCGGCGGCGGTGAGGACATTCGATGTCAGCCGGCGATGCTCATCGAGCCAGTCCTCGATCTTCGCCTCTATGGAGGCGGCCAGGCGCGTCGATTCCTCCGCGATTCGATCCAGCAACTCGGGGACGCCTGGGATCGCGCGCGCGGCCGCCTGCAGGTTCGAATCGGCGGGTTTCATCCTCGCCGACCGCGCCGCCAGGTTCATGATCTCGTTTTCAGCCTCGGCGGTCTTGATGATGTCTAAGACTATCGAATCCAACTTCTTCTCGAGACTGATTCGCTCGATGTGGCGGTCGAACACGATCAACGTCAATCGAGAAAGCTCGTCGTACGTGAACGCCGAGGCAATCGCGTCGCACAGAGCGACTCGCAGCTTCCCGCTCGCACTCATCGCAATTGACTTTGCCACGAACTGCAGTGGTTGTCTTCGATGGAGAAGTTACGCTCGCAGAGAAGATGGCGTCGATGCCTGCCATGTGCGGGACCGCGCCTGCTGGCGGCAAGCCAGCGCCGTCTTACGACGTGCGGATAGTCGTCGCCGCCTCCGGCGGATGGGTTCAGCACACGCTCCGCGGCCGCACGCCGCGCAGTCGAAGGGCCCGTGGCCATCTCGGGAGGCGACGATCCTTTCCCGAGCCGGTACGGTGAAAGATGGGATGAAGCGGCTGGCCGCCACCGGGCGTGGTGGCCGAATTGGCTAGGGACCGTGCATGACCGTGCTTCGGCGTACCTGCCTTGACGGGCATTGACGGGTGCTTGACGGACGTCCGCAGAGGGAAGCTGGCTGTCCTCAGAGGGGCGAAAAGGGACTGAAAATCCCCGTGTCGGTGGTTCGATTCCGCCCCTGGGCACCAAACCCTGCGAGATTCTTGAGGGTGCGTGGCCCCAGTGGTCGCTTCAATATCGCCGACCGTGCTTCGCGGGACCTCGCGGTCAGCACGGGTCGGCGCATCGACGTCACGCCTTGTGGCCTGCCTGCGATCGGCCGACGCGGAGACGCTTTGTCCCTTCTTCGTTGGACTGCCGGCAGAGAACGCCGCCGACATTGCACACGCCCGATGCCGCGTGGGTTTCGCGAGTGTGGGCGTGCGGTGGCCGCCGCTATTCAGTAATCGCGCCTGTGTCACGCACCCAGTCACTGGCGCTGCCGTCCAGGGAAACGCGCGCTCGCAACAATGTTGGACCCCGTTGTAAGCTGCGATCGAAACCATCCAACGAGCGAGCCGCTGCCGACGACGCGCGTGGTCGCCCTCGAGGCGCGGCGCTGACTCAACGCGGCGGGACGTTGGCAAGCGCTGCGTCGAATACCTCGAAGCCTACGCGCTTCGCGTCGGCGGTGGAGAGATCCTCGAACGCGAAGGCGACCCGGTAGGGCTTCCCCTTGCGTTGCAGATTGACCACCCGGGCGCGCCCGCTCAGCGGTGCGCCCTCCTTCAACGCGAGGACGAACTCGATTCGTTCATCGACGCGCGACGGCTTCGCAAGCATCACGGCGAAGGCGCCCAACGCCAGGTCCAACGTCACCGCCTTCTCGGTGCGATTGCCCAGCTTAAGCTCGACCGGCAGCGCCCGTGTGACTCGCAGCGTCCGGCGCGCCGTCATGCCCGGCTTCACGGCTAGGCATTGCGCCACGAGCAGCGCCTTGGCCAGCGCCTCGCGCTCTTCCTCGTACCGTTCGAGCTCGCGGGCGTCGAGCTTGCCTCTGCGGGCCTGCTCGTGCAGCTCACGGAAGGCGACGACCCATTCCGCCAAGCTCATCCAGTCAGCCGCCGGCATCGGTGTCCTCTAGATCTGCTCGGTGAGGTCGCCGAGCTTCTCCAACGCGGCGTCCAGGACTTCCGAGGTCATCCGTTCCGCGTCGGCCAGCGAGGAGCCCTCGACGCTGAACGAGACCCGGAAGCCTTCACCCTGGTCGAACACGCTCGCGACGCGCGCATGACCCAGAATAGGACCGCCGCCCAGCTGCAAGGAGAACTCGAGGCGTTCCCCCGCTCTTGGGGCGCTCTCGAGGAGTGCGGAGAAGCCGCCCACAGAGATGTCCAGCGTCACCGCGGACACCGGATCGGCCGTCGAGCTCAGCTCGAGGGGCAGCGTGCGGACGACCCGCAAGGCTTCTCGCGCAGTCTCGCCGGGCTTAAGAGACAGGCGCTGCGCCGCCAGCAGCATCGCCGCCAACTCCTCGCGCGCCTCACGGTAGGCCGTCGTCTCCGCGCGGGTCAGCGAGTCCTGCCGCGCCTTCTCATGCAGGGAGCGCAATGCCACGATCCACTCTCGCAAGCGCATGAGGCATTTTATCACCGCGGGGGGCGAGCGCGGCGGTATCGATGCTGGCATTCATCGCGCAGGTCTGCTGGCCGACCGGGCCGCACCGGTGCGTCGCCGGCGGGCAGTCGCAAACGTTCGGCACCCCTCCGCCGCCGCAAACCTGCCCGTCCGGACAGCCGACGGGTGGGGAGGAACACCGCGGCTTCTCGGACCGTTCTGATCCATTAGCGATGCAGCGGATCAGCGCAGTATGGGTGCGCGTTGTTGGAACCCCGAGAGCCCCTTCTGGAATTCCGTGCGCGAGAGCGGTCTGAGCTTCGAGGTGTCGGGGTGGAAGTTCAGGTTCAGCGTGGAACCCGACAAGCTGGTGCTCACCGCGGCGGAGCCCGTACCGGCGAAGGTTACGTAGGGCGCCCTCGGCGCGCGGCGGCGCCCGACCTAATCCCTTCCCTGCAGGCCCGCTCGAAGGCCTTCACCTCCGCATCGCTCTTCAACGTGATGAAGGTCAGCACCGTGCCCTTCAGTACCGGGAAGGCCTCGGTGAGCATCTTCTCCACTTGCCACGCCGGCAGTGAACCATTGGCGACCCATATCCACGGTCCTTTGGGCAGCCGCACTCCCTGCGACACCAACGCCACCACCGAGAGTTTCCGGTTCAGGTAGTACGCGGTCTTAGTGCGAGCGCGCCCTCCCTTTTTGTCCGGCAGGATCGCTATCCAGAAAGGCCCAGACTGCCGCCTGCAGCTCATCGGGCAAGCAGGGCTTCTCGAGGGCGAGGTTCGCTCCGGCGGCGAGTGCTTGGGCGTGCATCAATTCGTCCATCGCGGATACAGTGATGATCGGCGTGGACTCTGCCGCAGGAAAGGTGCGCAGCTCCTTGATCACCCGGACGCCATCGACCTTCGGTAGGAGCAAAGGTCGAGCACGATCAGGTCGAACGGGAAGTGCGTCGCGTACGCACAGGTCCTGGCCGGGCGCGTGCTCGGCGGCGTAGCGGAGCAGGCTCAGGTCCACGTCCAAAGCTGCATCAACGCAATCTGAATCCCTACCGGGAACGCAGCTTGGCCTTGAAAACCTCGCGCTTGTAGGTGCCCTCCTCGATCTCGCGCAGGGTCTGGTCCCACATGCGCTCGAACGAGATCAGCTTCGCGAACAGCGTGTTGATCTTGAACTTGAGCGCGGTATTCCCGATCGTCGTGGTCCGCAGCTCGCGCGCCCTTTGCGAGATCCGCTTTCGCTCCTGCTCGGGCGGCTTGCGATCGATGCCGAGGAAGTACTTCTCGTAAAGGACGTGCAGCTCCTGGATTCCCTCGTCGAGCTCGTTCAGCTCCTCGGCGTACTTCTCCTGCGGGAGCTGCCGTGTCCCGGTCGTCGCGGCCATGGGCCGAATTCTACCTCACGCAGCGACGGGCACCGAAGCCGCATAGGCCCTGCGGCTCTGTGTCACGTAGATGGCTACGCCCGCAGCGAAAATCCCGATGCTGATCAGCTCGCTCGTCGACAGGTTCCACCATGCGTGCCGCGCCCACCCGCTGAGGAAATTGAATACCCGGCCCCGCTCCTCGTCGCCGCGGAACGTCTCGACCACCGCGCCGCCGAACGACTTCTCCATCAGCGCCAACCCGGCCAGCCTGACCGTCAACCAGGGCGCCTCGGGAAACAGCACCATCTCGACGAGCGTCACGTCGGGCAATCCGCAGTCCGTCACCCTCTCCAGCAGCGGATGCCCGAGCGGCGCGAGCTGCACCTACTGCTGCTCGAGGAAGTGAGTCAGCTCGTCGAAGGCGATGTACTGGTACTCGGCCGACTGGTGCGCGCGCACGTCGCCTGCGTGCTCGAGGTGGCCGAAATGTATCTGCGCCCCGCTCGGGAACCGCCAGACCCTCTTCTTCTTGAAGCGGTTCAGGTCACCGAGGTCGACGCTTTCGATCCTGCGCGCGCTGTCGTAGGAGGCCGAGCAGGTGGCGCCGCAGTTGATCTGGGTGGGACTGGCAGGACTGGAGCTGGAAGTCAGGGTGCCGCTACCGTTGCCCGCCTTCGCCGCGTTCAACGTCACCTTGACCGTGACGGTGAAGTTGCTCGTGCTCGTCGCCGTGCCCCCGCGGGTGGCCACGCTCAGCGGCCCCGCGCTGGCCCCTGCCGGCACCGTCGCCTGAATCGCCGTGGCCGACGTCACCGTGAAGCTCGCGCTCACCCCATTGAACGTCACCGACGTGGCCCCGGTGAAATTCGTGCCGCTGATGATCACGCTGCTCCCCACCGCCCGCTGGTGGGAGCGAAGCTCGTCATCGTCGGGGCGTTCACCACGGTGAACGCGCCGGTACTCGTCGCCATGCCCCCGGGCGTGGTGACGCTCAGCGGTCCGTCGTAGCCCCGGCTGGAACGGTCGCCTGGATCGCCGTGGCCGAAGTCACCGTCAAGCTGGCGCTCACCCCATTGAACGTCACCGCGGTGGCCCCGGTGAGGTTCGTGCCGCTGATCGTCACGCTGGTCCCCACCAGCCCGCTGGTGGGAGCGAAGCTCGTCATCGTCGGGGCGCTCACCACCGTGAACGCGCCGGTGCTCGTCGCCATGCCCCCGGGCGTGGTGACGCTCAACGGTCCCGTCGTGGCCCCTGGAACGGTCGCCTGGATCGCCGTGGCTACCACCGGCCACGAGAATGATCCGCGCCTGAGCAAACGAAATGCGTCGGCGCTCCCCAGGAAACGTGAAACGACCGCGGTTCCGAGGTTCCGATCAGCGCGATGAGGAGCGGTGCGGGCCACAGGCGCCTGAGGAGAGGAATCGTCGTTCCGCCCAGGGCCAACGCATACATCAGGGAGGTCGAAAAGGCGAGCGTGAGGCGCATGCGCTTCGCCAGCGCCGCGCCGGCGACGAGCACGACGACTCCAGCGACCCGCAGCCAGATCGGGATGAACGGAAAGGCGGCCAGCCATCCTGCTGCCAGAAGGGTGAGCGCCGTGGAGGCAGCAACCCTGTCGGCATCGCCGTGCACGTGGTCGTGGCCGAACTCGGGTTGCATCATGTCGAAGCATCCGCTACGTCGATCGCCGCAGCAAGGCGCGCGGCCTTCATCGCTGGGTGAGTCCAGCTTCGCGAGCAGGTCATCTCCGAGTAGTCAACTCACTTCTTGGGCTTGGCCGGCGCGCTTTTCTCGATCACCCGCATGCGCTCGAAGAGCAGATGGTTGATGTAGTCGCGCCGGTTCATACCGAGCTGCTTCTCGTCCTCTTCGAGCGCCATCCGCATCTGCGGCGGCAGACCGACGTAGAAGAAATTCTCGATGATCACGCGTGCGAGTGAGGAGGTGGCGCGGCCTTCAGCCTCGGCCATTGCCTCGAGGTTCCTGGCCACGGCTGCGGGAATCCGTGTGGCTACGAGCTCCAGCTCTTCGGAAGGCCTCTGTCCCATCCGCTACTAAGTAGCATGCAATTGGCTCGCAGAACTCGCGAGGATGCTCCACCTCCTTGGTCAACGCTCATTCACCAGGGCGGCTCGAAAGTAACGGCTCCTTTACTTTGTCGCGCCCTTGGTAAAGGATCCTTTCGGAGGCGCGCATGTCCCGAGAGGTCGGCCAGTACGAACGGACGGCGGTCGCCGGCGAGACCGTCTCCGCGTTCATCCCCGATCCGCTGCCCCCGACGAATCCGCCCCTCTCCTTGGACGCGGCTACGCGCGATCTTCTACGGTCGGCAGAGCAGAAGCTCGGCAGGCTCGACCTGGCCGGCGAGATGGTGCCGTCGATCGAGTGGTTCATCTACGCCTTCGTCCGCAAGGAAGCCGTCGTGTCGTCGCAGATCGAGGGGACACAGGCGACGCTTGTGGACCTGCTGGCGTTCGAGGCAAGCGCGGAGGGAGCTTTGGCAGAGCCGACCGGCGATGTGCAGGAAGTCTGCAACTACGTAGACGCTGTCGCCTACGCGCGCCACCAAGTAAAGAGCCCGAAGGGCCTGCCGCTCTCGATGCGACTTCTCAACGAGGCCCATCGCCGGCTGATGAAGGGCGGCCGCGGCGCGAGCAGGCAACCTGGCGAGATCCGACGGAGCCAGAATTGGATCGGAGGCACGCGGCCCGGCAACGCCGCTTTCGTGCCGCCGCCACCGCACGAACTCGGCCGGCTCCTCAGTGATCTCGAGAAGTATATCCATCGAGAAGACGACCTGCCCCCGCTCGTCCGCGCCGCGCTGGTGCACGTGCAGTTCGAGACCATCCACCCCTATCTCGACGGGAATGGCCGTATCGGGCGGCTCCTGATCACGCTCCTGCTGGATGAGTGGAAGCTGCTGTCACAGCCGCTCCTGTATCTCAGCCTGTTCTTCAAGCAGTATCGCGCTGAGTACTACCGGTTGCTCAATGCCGTCCGGTTGGAGGGCGCGTGGGAGGCCTGGGTGGCGTTCTTCCTCGAAGGCGTCTCCACGATTGCCGACGAAGCCGCGGCGACGGCACGCGACTTGTTCGTGCTCGTGAACAAGGACCGCGAGCGCGTCCTTGGCGCGCGCAACAGCTCCGTGACGGCGGCGAGGTTGCTCGAGCTCCTGCCCCGACACCCGATGGTGACGATCCCCGCAATCGTCAAGCTGCTCAAGACCAGCAAGCCGACCGCGGCGAAGGCGGTGAGCGTCCTCGAACGCCTGGGCATCCTGAAGGAAACGACTGGCCGTCGACGTGACCGCACCTACGGGTACAGCGCGTACATGGAGCGCCTGCGCGCGGGGACCGACCTTGAGCCTTAAAGCGACGAGAACGCCCTAGCGTCGCAGGCGACGGAAGTCGTCAGGAAAGTAGTTCGCAAAGTCATCAGCAAAGTAGTTCGGCGCCTCATCAGGAAGGTCATCAGCACGTGCACGAGTTTGCGAACCACCCTGCTGACGAGGCAGCTGATGACTTTCGATCCCCGAACTTCCTGGTTTTGCAGGGAAGAGCTGGCCACCCCGCCCCCCGCCTTCAGGGCGACATCGTGGGCGAGGCTGCCTCCGACCCCTCGCTCCCAACGATCTGATCGAGGGGTCGGAGGCAGCCTCGAAGCTTGGTCCAATTTTCGGGGGGCGGGGTGGCCAGGTTGGGAGGGTCAGAAAGGGAGATCGGTGGGTCAGGCCTTGAGGGAGTGGGGGACGGGTGCAGTCAAGACATCGCTGACAGTTCGGATAAGGGTCAGGCGTTGACGGAAACAGGTTTCGAGATGTCCTCGTTTGGGTTCACTGCAATCGACTCCGCCGCTGACAACATGGAGAGCGCGTCGTTGATGTTCGCAATCTCGATGGTGCCGAGATCGACGTCGTGGAACCAGGCGTGCCAGCGCAAGCCGCTCTCGTGCTGCAGGCCCACGAGCTGGTGACGCAGGGACAGGTTCAGATAGAGGCAGTCGCCGTTGAGCTAGATGACGCCTTGGTGGTTGACACGGCGGACCTTGTACTCGGGCGGGTAGCTCGGGAGCCGCAGGACCGGTGGGCGGTGCAAGGTTTGTAAACCTCGGCTGGCGTCTTCCCGCCGAGAGCGTCATGGGGACGCACGTTGTTGAAATCGATCAGCCAGCGGTCGCGGTCGTGCTGCTGAGCGCGACGAGAGCGCGCCGGCGTAAGCTCGAGCTCGCTCATGTCACGGTGCATCCGCTCGTGACCACCATTGTCCTGTGGCTTGCCGGGGCGCGAGCGGATCAGCTTGATACCGAGCGAGACCAGCCAGGCCGACAGCTCCGTGAGCCCGCCGCGCGCCCTGGTGGAAACGAAAGGCGCGCCGTTGTCGCACTGGATCGCTCGCGGGGTCCCGTACTCGCTGAAGAGCTCGTCGAGCACCCGGCGCACCCCCGCGCCGCGGCTGCTGGGCAGGAGCCTGGCTGCGAGCACGAAGCGGCTGTAGGCGTCGCGGACTGTAAACGGCTCGCACTTCTGTCCGTTGCGAGCCCGCCACCAGCCCTTGAAGTCCATCGTCCAGAGATCGTCAGGTCCCGCGACCTCGACGTGCGGACGGCCGTCAACGGTCCACACGCGCACCGGCGGCCGACGGCGCTTGACCTTGCCGAGGCGTCGCAGGGCACGCACGACCATGCTCCGGCTCGGAGCAGCTGCTCCGAATCTCTTGACCAACACCCGCGAGATCTTGTCCGGGCCCCAGCTCGGGTGATGATTGCGGAGCTCGAGGATCGCAAGCACCACGTCCTCGCCGGTGCTGCTCGGGGTAGAGTCCGGACGTCGGCTCTGCTCGACGAGCCCGAGCGATCCCAGTTCGCGATAGCGGCACACCCACTTGTGTCCGGCCTGCCGCGAGACTCCGAATTCCTTGCACAGCTCGGTTAGATTGCTGCCTTTCAGGACTGCCCGCTCGACGAACTGCAGCTTCAGGCTCATGGCGCGCTGCTCTCTCCAGGGCATCCATCTACTGAATACCGTCAGCGATGTCCTGACACTTTTCTGTCAGCGATGTCCTGGTACTGCACCGGGTCACCCCGCTGAGCCTGGCGAGCAGGTCGCGCCGGAACGTTCCAGCCCGCACCATCTGGTCGAGGTCACGGTGCGTCGCGGCCACCATGCGGAGATCGAGTTGCTCGGGCCGCGTCCCGCCCACAGGCAATACCTCGCCTTCTTGAAGGACCCGGAGGAAGGCCGCTTGCGCGGCGGGCGGAAGATCTCCGATCTCGTCCAGGAAGAGCGTTCCGCGGTCGGAGGTGCGAACCAGACCTGGGTGGTCCCGATCCGCGCCAGAGAAGGCGCCCTTCCGATGACCGAAGAGCTCGGACTCGACCAGGTTCTGGGGAATGGCGCCGCAGTTCACCGCGACGAATGCGCCTCCCCTGCCGGACCAGGTGTGGATGGCGCGAGCGAACACCTCCTTGCCGGTGCCGGTCTCTCCCCGCAGCAGGACTGGCACCCGGCTCGTCGCGACAGCCATGCCGCGAACGACCACTTCCCTGAATTGGTGCGAGAGAGTCGCGAGTCCGGCCGGACCCTCGGGCAATTCCTCCCCGACCAGGTTCGCGGGACCGGATACCCTCAAGTCGGTGCGAAACCTGAAAAACGTCCGTCCCACCTGGACCAGCGTCTGGTCGAGCAGCTCCGACGTCTGGACGCGCTCACCATCGACCAGCGTCCCGTTCTTGGATCCCAGATCGCGAGCGGTCCAGCCGTCCTTCTCACGGGTCAGCTCGGCGTGGGCCTTGGACATCCACCCGTCCGGCACGTCGATCTCGAGCACGCCATCGCCGACCTTGCGCGCCATCCGCCGCGGGCCGCGGCACAGCCGCACGCATTCGACTTCGGCGAGCAGGTGTCGGGCAGGCCCCACCGCGGGGCGCTCGCACTCGATCTCGAGAAAGAGGTACGGCGCGAATTGCGGCTTCGCCCCGAACGCCTCGCTCTGGGACAGCGTGTCGCCCTCGCCCGCCACGGCGCCAGCATAGCGCCGCGTATGGACACTGGACACGGCAAAGCGGCGCCTACGCCATGAGCGTGCCAGCATTCAGGGAGCGGCGACGACGTCGACGCCGCGAAACTCGAGCCCAGTCCTCTGTAGCGTCCGGGCGAGGCTCTCGGCCGCGGGCGTCTCGTCGGGCTGTGGCACCGGACGGACGTCCCAGGTCGTCTGTGCGACGACCGACTTGACCCGGAGGTCTGGGGTGTAGAGCTCGGCGCGGACCGGCGTGACCGCACGGTTCAGCGCCCCGAACCAAGCGAGCCGCTCCCCGGTGCCCACATCGAGCACCTCGGTAGCGTTGAACCCATGCGCCACGCTGAGGGCGCGCCCGTCCGGAGACCAGAAGATCCAGGCCACGGGGTCCGGCAAGTCGTTCGCAACGCTCCAGATCGTCTGTCCCGTCCTGGTGTCCCGGAGGGTGGTGCTCCGGGTGGTGATGGTCACGAGCCGGGCCGTGTCAGGATTGAAGCGAGTCCCGAGCACCGCACCGTCGAGGGGAAGCGTCAGCTCCTCCCCCGAATCGAGGTCGCGCACGATGAGCGTGTCGATGAAGGTCCAGGCCAGGTGGCGTCCGTCGCGTGAGAGGGTGCACTCCATCGCGACCGACCGCCTGCGTCGGGTTTCCTGGAAGATGCGTCGGTCGGCGCGTGTGTCCCAGACCTCGAGTCCGTCCGCGCCGCTCTGGGCGAACCGCGAACCGTCCTCGGAGACGGAGATGTCCGAGCAGATGCGACAGGGGTGCTGCCAGAGCACTCGATCCGTCTTTAGATCGTGGAGAACGACGGCGCTGCCGTCGCCGGCGATGAACGCGACCGCCGGCCCGTCTCCCACCAGCCTGGGGAAGGTGCCGATGGAGCGCACGCCGCTGGCGAAGAGGGTCCCAGCTGGCTTGTACAGCTCGAAGCGCCCGGAGGCCATGTCGTAGAGCACAGCGGCTCTTCCGCTCGAAGACTGGAAACCCGATGACCACCACCGGGGCGTGCTGGGTGTGTCGTCGGGTGGCAAGCGCCACCCGCTCAGCACGGAGGCATTGTTCATTCCCGCGGCGAAGATTCGCTGCCCATCGAGGGAGAAGGCCAGCCGTGGCCAGCCGGACGGGTAGTGGAGGACCGCGCGGGTGCTACGGCTCCGGAGATCCACGACCATCGACTGGGTCGCTCCCTGGTGCCCCGCGACCGCCACCAGCTCCCCGTCCGGAGACACGGCGCTTCCGCCCGCTGCGACCGGCCCCCAGCTACCAAACTTGGCCTCGGGGAGCTCGATGCTGAAGTCTCCCTCGCGGCCGCCGAGCACGTCGAGGCGTCCCTGCCGGAAGACGACCAGCCCGTGGCGACTGAAGCGAAGGCTTTGGAAGGGCTCGAACTTGCGACGGGCGAGCTCGCGACCATCGTCGAGGGCGACCAGGCGCAGCCCCTCGGAAGCGTCCAGGTATACGACTTGCGAACCGTCGTCGGAGACGACGCAGTTCTCGCGGGGCGAGACGTCGGAGGCGACGACGCGCGTTTCACCTCCGTCCTGCTGATGGAGAAGTCGCCCATTCAAGATCACGGCTCGCGGGGGATAGGCCCCTGGACAGGGGAAGCCCGACGACCGAGGCCACGTCTGCAGCTCGCGACCTGTCGCTGCGTCGTGGAAAGCCCAGCCCCCCGCGCGCGAGAGGCGGAGCAGCCCACCGGGGAGAAGCACGGCATCGAGAAGCGGTTCCCCGGAGCGGGCCCACAACGTCTTTCCGCTCTCGACCTCCCGGACCTCGACACGGTCCGAGGTGCGCCCGAGCGCGATGACTCGTCCGTCGGGAAGCACGCCCACGTCGGTGAGCGACTCGGCCGGTCCGTACAGTGAGAGGATCCGCTCGGTGATCCGCTCGCTGGCGACCGCCAGCCCCCAGCGCTCCTCGGTCGTGTCGTGCTGTGCGCGCGCAGCAGCGAAGTAGGCGGCAGCCTTCGACCAGTCCCCTTCCTGCTCCGCACCGTAGGCGCGCTGGAGGAACGCACTCGCCAGGTCCACCCGCGTCTGGTGGAGGCGCACGGCTACCACGACGCCGGCCACGAGCAGTGCGCCGGCGGCAATTGCCACCCCGGTCAGGATCGCGCGATGGCTCGAGGCAAACTTTCGCAGCAGCTCCCAGGTTCCGTACTGGTACGCACGGACTCGTCCGCCGGCCACGAAGGTGGACAGCTCCCGGGCCAGCGCAGCGGCATCTTCGTAGCGCTCGGCGGGGTCCGGGCGGAGCGCGCGCTCGGCAATCGCCGCCAGCTCGGAAGGCGCATCGGGGGTCAGCACCCGGACAGGCGCGAACCTGCCGGCGCGCACGTTCTCCATCACGTGCTCGGCCGTCGCGCCCTCGAAGGGGGGGCGCCCGGTGAGCACCTGGTAGAGGATGGCCCCCAGGCTGAAGACGTCGCTGCGCGCATCGATGGCCGCGATGTCGCCCCGCGCCTGCTCCGGGCTCATGTAGGCCGGCGTCCCCAGCGCCGCGCCCGCCACCGTCAGCCCCGGCTCTGACGATGCAGCCGACTCGGGCAAGGGCACCACTTCCTCGGCTTCCTCGAGATTCTTCGCGAGTCCCCAGTCGACCACCACGGTCTCGCCGTACTCGCCCACCATCACGTTCGACGGCTTGAGATCGCGATGGACGATGTGCTTGGCATGCGCGTACGCCACGGCCTGGCAGGCATCGATCACGTGCCGGAGAAGGCGGAGGCGATCGTCCAGCGAGCCGCAGCGCGCGAGCCGGGCCTTCAGCGTCTCTCCCCGGATCAGCTTCTCCGCGCAGAAGAGATTCCCGTCCTCGCGGCGCGCGAGCTCGTGGATGGCGACGATGCCCGGATGATCGAGCGAGGCGATCAACCGGACTTCGCGCAGGAAGCGGGTGATGGCGGCGCGCGACGGGGGGGTGTCCGGCGTCGCATCGGCGACGGACGCGAGCTCCTTGAGCGCGACCTCGCGTCCGACGATCCGGTCGCGCGCTGCGCGGACGACGCTCTGGCTGCCGCGCCCCAGCTCATGCAGCCGCGTGTACTGGCCCGGGCGCTCCAACGGCACCTCGGTCGCAATGGTGGGTATCACTTCCGTCCGCGGCGCGCTCGCCCCCGCCGCCGATTCGAGCGTCTCGAGCAGCTCCGCGCCCCCAAGCGACGCGGCCACCGCTCGCGCGTCGCCCTTGCGCACCTTCAGGGCCGCCTCGGCGAGCGCCTCGAGAATCTTCCGGTGCTCCGCCGTGAGCGTGCCGGTCCGTTCCAGTCGCGTGAGCAGCGAGTCCGGCTCCGCATCGACCAGCCCGGCCGCCGCCGCGCTGAGCACCTGCGCTGGCGTCGCGAACCCGGCCTGCGCCGCCAGCACTCCGACGATCAGGTCTCGATCCTGCACCGGAGCCCTCCGCAGACGTCGCGACGTCGAAGCCTAGCAGAGCGCCACCTCCGGGGACCATCGCTCGCCCGCACAGGTCGTGTTGTTGGATGTGCCGGCAGGCGTGTCAACTGCGCTCGATCGGGCGCGGAACGGTCCTGATCGTCGTCATCTTCCGCTGGCCCGTTCGTTGCTCAGAGGCAGGGCATGCATTCGAAGCTCGCGACCCAACGCCTCTTCATGGCCAGCGCGACGCCACCACGACCAGGCGACCAACGCGATGCCCCTGACTCACCCCCTAGGTCACGCGGCGGGGCTCAAAGCCCCTCACCCCCTGCGCCGGTCCCAGTCTTCCGCTGGCCCCCAATGGGGCCGTGTCACATGTGCCGCCGAGGGCGCTCGTTTCTGATTCGGCCGCAGCACGCACATGCCATACAGTATGAGGTGGGATGCCTATTCCTCCGCTCCCAGTAGGCATGAGCACGCGAGGTATTGACCGTGCCAGCCGCGTGCACCAGCTGGGCCGCCACAAGCCGCCCCAAGCCGGTGACTATGCGCCAGGCTCGTCCGAAGGAGGTGTTCGGTCGTTGGTCCTGCCCGTCTGCGATGGCACCTCGTACACACGCGAACATCGCGTACAAGAGGATGATCAAGGTGAGAAGGCGAACAGTGATCGGCTGGACTCTGGTGTTGCTCGGACTCATGGCGCTGCCCGCCGGGGCGGTGGAATACCGTCTCCAGGTCACCAACCTCGATTATCGGGTCTTCGCCTCGTATCAAGAAAATCCTCCATTCGCCTGGAGCGAGCAGGCACCCATGAGTCGCCTGGAAA
>Ga0137403_10001259_pt2 | contig 28601 bp, 34 predicted proteins | sample CZOMad2_1_16fung_FD_122057 | JGI IMG/M metagenome (GOLD analysis project Ga0137403, IMG submission 122057) | Vadose zone soil fungal communities from Angelo Coast Range Reserve, California, USA - CZOMad2_1_16fungal (Hybrid Assembly) | ecosystem: Environmental > Terrestrial > Soil > Vadose zone... | reverse complement strand
GTCAAAGCTGGTATCTGGCTGGGTTTCATGTCTCCAGTATACCATCATTCGTCGAAACTTTCGTGGGTGTACGTAGTGGGATCGATCCCATCATCCAGTCATCGTGATGGGCTCGTGACGTGACACACCAGGCTCAGAACGCGTGCCTGCACCAGATGCCGGTCGTGATCGGCCGTAACACGTGACCGCCTCTCATCGATCGACGGTTCGGATATGAGACAGTAGCACCCGGAGGATTTGCCGTTTCTTATGAGGGAGCCTCATGCGTGTTTGGCAAGAGCTGAAGACGGGGCGAGTGGGTGTACCCTGGTCTGTCTTCAGGAGGAGGCCTGTGCTAGGATGGCGCCAGTGCGCTGATGGCCGTCGAGACCTTATACGAGGATTGGACCACCACTCGTCATCAGAGGAGAATACCCATGGCACCGCGCATCCCTACGCGTGACGATCTGCAGCGTTTGGCGCAGAGCCATTACTTTACCCTTAGCCCCGAAGAAACCGAGGCCTACCATGCCGTACTCGCCGACATCTTCCCCCTGCTTGAGCAACTCGACGCCATGCTGGAGCCGCACACGCCGCGGAAGTATCCCCAGCGCGACCCCGGTGGCCGGCCCGAGCGCTAGCATGATCCCTACAATGCCATTGTCCGGCGCTGCTCGGTCGTGGGAGCGACCCATGGCCCGCTGGCCGGCAAACGCATAGGCCTGAAGGACAACATGTGTCTTGCTGGCGTCCCCATGACCTACGGCTCCAGTGTGTTGCAGGGGCTGGTGCCGGATACAGACGCCACCATTGTGACACGTCTGTTGGATGCCGGGGCACAGATTGTGGCCGTGCTCAACATGGACAATTTTGCCTTCTCCGGCGCCGGCGATACCAGCGCCTATGGGCCAATCCTCAATCCCCACAGTCTCCAACACCTGGCTGGAGGCTCGTCGGGGGGCTCGGCGGCGGCCCTGTACTATGATGACATCGACATCACCATGGGGGGCGATCAAGGGGGGTCGATCCGCATCCCCGCCTCCTGGTGCGGGGTGGTGGGGTTGAAGCCCACGCATAGCCTGGTGCCCTATACCGGGATTGGAGGGATTGATCAGACCTTTGACCATGCAGGGCCGATGGCCCGCCATGTCGCGGACGTCGCCCAGACCTTGGAGGTCATCGCGGGCAAGGACCCTCTGGACCCCCGCCAGTATGACGTGCCCGTGCAGCGCTATACGACCGCCCTGGGGCGTGACCTGCGTGGCGTCCGGGTTGGCCTGTTGCAGGAGGGCTTTGGCCAGGAGGGCGCGGAGCCCGATGTGGAGGCCGCGGTCCGGGCCGCCATTGACACGTTGGGCACGTTAGGGGCCACGATCACCGAGGTCTCGGTCCCGGCGCATCACACGGCGGGGTGCATTGCCTGGGGGCTCTTTGCCGAAGGCATGGCGGCCTTGCTGCACAGCAACGGGATGGGCTATCACTGGCGCGGGGCCTACAACCCCGCGCTGGCAGACGTAGTGGGGAAGAGCCTGCAGGCGCAGGGCCATAACCTCCCCCCGCAGATTAAGCTGGTGTCCATGTTGGGGACGTATCTGCGTCAGCAGTACCACGGGCGGTTCTATGCCAAGGCGCAGAATCTGCGTCCGGGCCTGCGGGCGAGCTATGATGCCGTGTTGCAGCAGGTCGACGTCTTGGCCATGCCCACGAACCCCATGAAAGCCCACGCCTATCGGCCAGAACTCAGTATCCGGGAGCTGATCACGCATGGTTGGAACATGCTGGGCAATACCGCCCCCTTTGATCTGACCGGACACCCCGCGATCAGCATGCCCTGCGCGAAGTCCAACGGCCTGCCGGTGGGGCTCATGCTGACCGGGCGCCAATTCGACGATGCCACCGTGCTGGCCGTGGCGCATGCCTTCGAGCAGCAGGTGGACTGGGAGATGCGCTGCGGCCTGAGGCGTGAACCAATGGGGAAAAGCGGGGTCGGCATCGGTTGATCATGGGGGGGTGAGCGTGACGCTGGCCACACCGCAGGCATGGAGGGGGTACCCACGCCAGCGGGTCGAGGGGAAAGTCGCACAGCCCTCAGAGCTCCGGCGCTGAACCACGGCATGCTGCCGGCGGCCTCCAACGTCCACTGCGCTCCCGCTTCCAGGTGCAGCCGCAAGCTCGCGTGAAGATGATGTTCATGGTCAAGGGTTGTGCCAAAAGGACCTCTATCACCTGATTGTTGGCGCAAGGGTTGCGTCCATCATCAGACGTGCTCCTGTGCACGCCGGGCACATCAGAGGGTCTCGGGAGCGGCCGGGAAGGAGAGCGACATGAAGAACGGGGCGCCTATCACGTACATGGCCCGTCTTTTGGCCATACGTCTATCGAGCGTCTTGCTCTGCCTCGTGGCGGCAGCCGCGCATAGTCAGGCAGCCACAGACTCCACGTACACCGACGTGTTGTATCCGAGCGGCGGCCTGCGCATCCAGGCCTATCTCTACAAACCCGATGGCGATGCGCCCTTTCCCATCGTCATCTACAACCACGGCTCGCGCGCAGGGCGCGAGCGGGTGCCGATGCCGTACCCATATATCGGTAAGATGCTGACGCGGGCCGGCTATGTGGTCCTGGTGCCTGAACGTCGCGGTTACGGCACATCCGACGGCCCGATATGGCGGTCGGAGCCCAACATTCAGGCACGATTGGTCCTCCGCTTGGAGGAGGAGACGGACGACGTCCTCGCGGCACTGGACTATCTCCACACACTGCCGTTTGCTGATACAACACGGATCGGCATCATGGGGTGGTCGTTCGGCGGCATTGTGACCATGTTCGCCGTGAGCCGCAGCACGGCGTTCGCGGTCGCCGTCGATCAGGCCGGTGGGGCCTTGACGTGGGACGGAAACGCCCAGGTGCGCAGCGCGCTCATCGCCGCCGCCGACAAAACGACGACCCCGACGCTGTTCCTGGTGGCCCAGAACGACCGCACCACGGCTTCCATCACGACCCTGGCTGACATCTTCCAGCAGCGTGGAGTACCGCACCGGGTGGTCATCTACCCGCCGTTTACGCCGCTGCAAAGGGGTAGAGCGACAGCGCCTGGACATCGCGTGTTCTCGGACGAAGGTACCGGTGTGTGGGAAAGAGACGTGCTCGAATTCCTGGGCCGTTACCTCGGCGCGACATCCAAAGGGGCGCCCGGCGGCGGTCCTGATCCGGCGAAGTCGCAGCCATAACATGATGTCATTGCGTGGCAGTTGACCCTCGGCGGCATCGGTGCGTTTCAGACCATGGTCAACACTATGGTTGGGGCCTTCGTCGCCTCTACCGGCGTTGTGCTCGATCTTGATACCTATAGGCCTCTCCTCTACATCCCAAGCGGTCAGTGAGATGTGCCTGCCGACGCGTCCATCACGGGGTTCATGATGGTGGCACACTCGGCCACTGCACAAAGGCCTCCACAATCCACCGCGGGGTGCGCGCGAGTGGTGGCACCTCCTCGGGCCTGAGATGTTGCTGGACGACCGTGATCTCCTCGGAGCATTCGTCTGCCGTGGCGGCGAGACAGGCCTCCCAGACCCGCATCCGCTCGGCCCGCGAGCACTGCGCTAGAGGCACCGCCTGGAGGCGCGACAGCTGGGCATCTGTCATGGCGAGGTCGGCCATAAAGAGGGAAATCCCGGAAGGATCAGTGGCCAACTTGGTAGTGGCGTAACACACGCGGCATATCATCTATTCATCTCGCTCGCGATGCTCGTCTCCCCCTTGCAGCCCGCCACTCATCTTCAAGCGTCGCCGGATGTGGTTTCGTCATCGCTGCAGACAGATCACCGGGTCATACGCCATGATGTTTTCCGGGTCGGTCATGATGCTCCCTTTGCTGATGTAGACGTATCGTTCTGCCCTTTCCCTTCAGGTCGTAAGCTCATCCTCGTCCTGCCCGTGCTTGCGTACCTTATAGATCGCTAATTGACTCAAGTAATCACGCTGTCCGTCAAACAGCCACGTCTCTTCATTGACCGGCTCCGTGTCCGTCTCAGGACTGGGGGGTAATGCTGGGTAAAATCGCCGCATCGCCACCTCGACGGCATGCCGTAGCCGTTATACCCGCTCCTGTAACGGAGCCAATTCGGCCTGCAAAGCCTCATCCATCTGCGCCAACTGATCCCGATAACGCCCGACGATCTCGCCCACCTCCTCAGCGATGGCATCGAGCGCCTGCTGATACGGGGCCATCTGCTCTTCCCAGACCTCGTCGGCCTCCTCCAGGGCCTCGGCGGCGACCTCCTCGAAGCGTTCGGCTCACGTCATGTCGCGATACGGCCCGATAGCGTCACGCACCAGGTCTGCGACCGTACCTGAGGACAACGCTTCGAGCGCATCCAATTCCATGGCGCCTGCGCCGGACCGCTCCACAAACCCCGCGTTGCGGACATCGCTCTCCTTGATCGGAATGCGCGGCAATTGATCGGTGATCACCTGATCGCGCGTGAGAGCGAGCGGGGTGAGCTTAATGTCGGCGCTGGGGGCATCGTCGTGCAGCCAGAATTCAATCTGGCGTGCCACAGCGACCGGCATGCCGTCGCCAGCGCGATCGAAATCGCTGATGTAGAAGATGCGCTCTGGCTTCCCGAGGTGGACCAATTGACATGCACGCTGCAACACTTTTGCGGCACTGGTGATGGACTGAAAGCCGGCGCTCGTCACCAAATTGATCTGGAGCGCCTCGCCAGAGCGGCAAACGGGATCGTGGCCGTGGCGGCCATGCAGCACAGCTCCTCACGCAAACAGCCGCAGCTGGTGCGGATCGTCGTACCCCTCCACGAACTCTTGCAGGGCGTGCTCCACCGCGGCATCGCGCTCGTCACCCTCCAAACCTTCGAGATCGTGTTTTCGGACGAGTTCCAAGGACACTTGGTCGAGCCAGTCGATTTCCTCCGCACAGTGGGTGGCCACCCAGGCGAGATACGCCTCCAGCTCAAGCGTTGCTTCCGGGGTATTCCGGATGCGGAATGGCTCCGGGTTCCCAAACCTCCCTAACATCATCATCGCCCCACAGAGCTGCTGCACATCCTCGGCGGTCAGCTCTTCGCCGTCATGGCGGGCCATAGACTCTAATCTGGTCTGCACCCGTGCCCGTAACTCCCGCAGGGTGGGGGTTTCGTGCCTCATCATCTCACCTCCCGTAGGTTTCGTTGACCCAGCGTCAGGCGACTCGCCAGGCACCGTGCACGTGCCGATCTGGCTGGTGGACGGCTAGCGCCTCATGATGTGATCGGCCCTCGCATCTGGTTCCGATGATTGATTCCTATAGTGTCATGAACCAACCCTCAAGGCCGCTCATTGATAGCCCTGAGGACTCACCTCGCCGACACTGCCTGCGGCGTCCTCGTCGATAGTCTGGACACCTTCCGGGCCATGCCCCCCAGCCGCCCTTGCTGCTTGCTTACCCTGGCGATCCAGCTCCTCGTGCGGAACGTATCGTCGCTCAAGACCTGATCTCCGGCATTGACGTTCTCCGTGACCCGTTCCACACGCGTGTCGAACCCATCCACAGAAGCAAAGAGGATACACGTGCCTCCACCTTTTACACACCGTCGGTTCCCAGATGGGCCGGGTCGAAGACCCGACGGAGGGTTTCTCCCACCAATTGATCAAAGCCGTCGCGGGTTGCAGGAGCTGACCCTGTGCGATCACGCGATACCTATCCCCGGAGGTTGCCACGGGAACCGAATATCCCGCACCACCGATCACCGGCACCATCACGGCCATGGCTGTGGTTATGGACTCGTCACGGATGACGTGAGGGTGACCCATTATTTTGAGGCAAGCCTCAAAATAATCTCTTAGCCTCGCGATAACCGGCGGGTCCACTCGCCCATGATCGTCCGAATCGTGGCCTTCTCGGCAGCCTCCGCGAGCGTGCTGCGGTGCCAGACGGCCCAATCAATGTAGCGGCAGATTTCCGTCTCGACCCGCTGCCGTAGGACCACCGGACTCAGGGCGTCAAGCTCCCAGCACTGCTGGCCATAGTTAGCGACAAACCAACGAAACCGGGCATCCTTCCGTTTCGTCTCGACGGCAAACGACGGCAGCCCAGGGTCGGCAATATCCGCCGCGGTGAGCGCGATGCGGACGACGAGCACGTCACCGCCATAGCGCTCCAGCCGATTCCGTACATCCACCTCGCTCATGTGCATGCCGCTGGGGTCCCAATCGCCGACATAAAGGACGACAAAAACCCGCGTCTCGGCTTCACTCTCTTCGGCCGTCTCATGGAGCGCCGTGGCTGAGCTGTAACCGCCGTGCATATAGCGATAGCTGACGCCGTAGGCATCCAGCACCGGGGCGATCGTGCCGGAGACCGTGGCTTTTTCCGACCACACTTCGACCCGATAGCGCTGGCGCAGCCAGGCATCCCGTCGGTAGTCGCGCTCCAGGTCGGCGATATACTCAGTGGCATTACCCCACACGGGCACGCGCTCCACCGCGCGGGTTTCATCGACAATCCACTCCCAGGGGATGAGGCCCTCTTCCCGCGCATACACCAACTGCTTGCTCACCTTATCCGTACAGTTTTTGGACATGGATGGCAGCCACCCGTTGACAAAGAGTCGATAACACACGGCGCGGACGCCGGCCGGCTGAATCTCCTCTAAGATTACCTTCGCCCGCTCGATCAGCTGCAGGTTCGCTGCTGATTTGCCCCGCTGGCCGCGCCCACGGCGCGGCTGTTCAGAGTCTCCTGGTCGCCCTCGTCGGGTTTGTGGCACGCATCGCCCTCCTTTCGTGGTAACGCACCCGATGGATACGGGTGCACTGCGCTCGTGCAGGAGAAGGCCCATAGCGCTACGGAATGGGGTCATGTGCCTAGGTGATCTGCTGCATGGCTTCCGTCGATCCTGCCCCATCGGGGTGGTCAAGCTTGGCCAACGCGCGATACGCCGCATGCTCGGCTTCTGCCCGCGGGAGATGGCTGTCCACGGCCATAATCGCGGCTCGCTCCGCCCATACCTCATGGTGTTCTGCTGGCCAGCGTGCCACCACGGCCGCTCACCACCCAAGCTCTCCAAAACCTAGGTGCGGAAATCAACGCCGGCCTGGCACCTGGGATTACACCTTACCGATAGATAGGATGTGAACGGGCTCGCAGGGATCGGGGTGGCAGTCATGCCGATCGTTGATGCAAATCAAGTGTTGTTCTGCCATACCGCTCGGGTGTCTCGCGAAACAGCCTAGAACATTAGGTATTCCCGCCCGACGCTCATCGACGACAGTCATCACGCGATTCACGCCATTCACGGGATTTCTCTATCTGTTATTCCTCAACATTTTCATACATGACTGCCCAGTCCCAGATGTGATCTCGAAAATTCAACAAATAAGAGAATCCCGTGAATCGCGTGAATGGCGTGATCCTACAACACGGGCGGTCGCCTTTCCGTCTCCGCTCCTTTGAGCCCCAATCCACGCCACACCCAGACCTGCTCTCGCCCCTCCCAGAACCGCTGCGCCTCTTCGAGCCTCGGCCGGAGCCGTCGCAACGCCCGACCAAAGGCGTTCTTGGATATCCGTGGCCTGCCCGCCTGATCGCAATCGGCGTTATAGGCCTGCACCAAGGCATCCTTCGCGATGATCGCATCCGAGTGTTCGATGGTCTGCCGCTCCAGCCACACCGCCAGTGGGTCCGTGGTTTGCCGAAACTCCTCGGCCGCTTGTTGCACAGTCGCGCTGATGGTGAACCCCCGTTGCCGCAGCTGTGGCAGGACCGCCAGCGCTTTGTTCAACACCCCACTAAACTCTTGGGGATCAGCCAGGCGCGCATCAAGCTCGGCCCGTGGGATTTCCTGTGCGGTACCGCGAAAACTGCGGCGAAAGGGGACGACGATCCAGCGATCGAAGAAGGCCGACGACCCGTCGCTACTGCGCGGCAGATGATTGGCGGAGAAGACCAAGTGGGCGAAGGGGATGAATTCAAAACTATCGTGATATTTGTATTCGGCGGTGATGCCGTCGCCCCCGGTGATGGCTTTGAACATCGACGTGCCGGCCAGATGTTCACTGGGCAAGTCGGGGCAGATATTCGCCAGTTTCCCGACCAGCCGTGCCGCGGCAAAGCGATCGGCTTCAAGTTTCTGCAGGCTCAAACTCGCAACATTGTGACGCCCGAGGAAGGCCATGACGGCGCGCAAGAAGGTTGACTTCCCATTGCCGCCTTCGCCTTCGAGCAAGATGGCTTTCTGGATCGAGGTATCCGCGGTCATCAACCAGGCGATGATCTCCTAGGCCAAATCCTGCGCATCGGCGGGAAACACGTCGGAGACGAAGCGCTCCCAGGCAGGACAGGTTGCTCGCGGATAGTACATGACCGGCAGTTGCACCGATGACAGATGTGCGGGCGTATGGTCTAGGAGCTCTCGACTATCGAGGTCGAAGAGACCATTTTTCAGGTTGATGATGTTGGGCGGCGGGGTCCCCCAGAGCATCGGCGCATCGATACGGAGATACTCCACCACTTCATCCGCCCGATGCGCCGACCATTCCGCTGCCAAGCCCCACTGCTCCAGCACCGCTTTGACCTGCCGCTTGACCCACGACGCGCCGTCCGGCACGTACACCCCGTCGCGATAGCGGTGAAGTTTGCCGCCGACATCCTGGGCGAATGCCTGCGCTTTGACGAGTTCGTCCGCGAGTGCTTTGGTCAGGCCGACCATCGCTATGGTGTGGGCAACCTCCTCAGCGACCGGCGAGGGCACCTTAGCGTGTCGGCGAGGTTACGAAGGTCCATCGGCCTGTTGCCGCAGAATCCCTTCCACTGCAGCGGTCAGCATCAGGAGCGCCTGCACGATCTCGTCAGGAACACACCCAACCTGGGTGGCGATGGCGGCCGCAACGGAGGTCCAGCGCTGGGGATGCGCGAGAGCCAGTTGACAGGAGCTCTGAAGCGTGCCGTGCCAGAGCTGGATCGTCGCCCGCAGGCCGTCGCCGTAGCGCCCCGCTTCGGTCGCGAGTAGGGTCCACCCCTCGGCCGGTAGGATCACGCTGGGGACGGGATCGAGCGGTCTCATCGTCGCCACGTGAGTACCTCCTGCGCGGCGATGGTCCGGATGCCGCCGCGGGTCATGTGGTCTACCTGCTTGGTTCTGGGCGCGGCTGTGCCAGGACCTGCCGGCCGGTAGCGCGCAATGCGCGCGGCAATGCGTGTGATCTCCGCGTCAGAGAGCGGCGGATCACAGCGCAGCCGATTCTCGGTCATGAGTGCAGAGACCATGGCGTCCTGGCTGGCGCCGACCCGGCACATGGCACCGGCTATGGCGGTCAAGGTGGCATTGCGCCGGCCGGCCGGGATGCGCGTGTCTTCATGGACAAGGGTTGGCTGGGAGGCCCCGTCCCCAAGGATGGCCATCGCCTCGTGGTAGCACTGCACTAAGGCAGGGCACGAGGCGAGGGCCTGCTCCGTCGGCCAGAACCGCCCTTTGCGGGGGTGAATGGTCAGCGCGTCGAGGGCCGCAGAGGGCTGGTGTAGCATCTCCTGGATGGCGACTGGTACCTTATATCGACCGGTATCGGATCGGCGCCGATTGGCAAGGCGCCACATGCGGCCTTGGCCCATGTTATAAATCGATCGATCCAACGTCGGGGCGATGTGTGGCGGGAAGAGCTTCGTAATCATGGTGGCATAGACCCGAGGAAGCTGGGGGTGCCCGGCCTCGGCGCCGATGACGATGGGTGGCACGGTGACGTGAAAGCCCCGGCCGCCGGAGTGCCATATGTGCAGGGCCTCTAGGGGGCAGTCATACTCGACACCGAGGCGCTCGACCACTCGGCGCAGGTCCTCAAGGGCATGCACAGGATCATCGGCATCAAATTCCCAATACAGCGGTCTGCTATAGTGCGCTGGAGAGCCGGCTGGTCCCAATCGATAGCCCAGAATGGTGAGGAAGTGGGCAATGCCCGGCAATCGTGCGGTGAGCTCGGGGCCGTCGGCAATGAGGTGCCAGGCCCCCACCTTCGCTTGATGCTTCCAACGGCGCCGGTAGACGTCGGGCAGAACTAGTTCGCAACATGGACACCGTGCGGCATCATGAAGGTGGTCAGGCATTACGAAGCCCTTCGCGCTCGATGGCTGCGCGGACAGCCCGGACCAGCCAGCCTCGGCCGGTGGTCACAGCCCACAGGCCGAGGTCGACCAGGGTTTTCTTACGAGAGTGGCCAAGAGCTATTGGATTTGGTATCATCCGTTCGTGCTTCCTTGAACCTCTGATGCAATCTAATGGTCATCTACCTATCGAGTGGGCTGTAGCATTTGTGTAGGTCGTCAACGCCCCGGCGGCTCTCCGGGGCATTTCACCTGCAATTCATACGCACCTAAATCAACTGTGATTGCATCGTTCCGGTAAGGTAGGTAGCATCAAATCCCACCACCAACTGTCTTGTCCAGGGGATGTACCCGCCTGTTAATTGCCGCTGTATGGGGGATCGTATGCATTTGAATGTACTCTTCCAGGTCCTCCTCGGTGTACCTCACACTTCTCCCTAACTTGACGAATTTTGGTCCTTCCCCTTGCACCCGCCATTTCTGTAAGGTTTTGACGGCCACATCTAGCCGCTCAGCCGCCTTCTGTTCCTTTAAGAGGATTTTGGGTCCCACACTACCACCCGCCTTTGCTCGATTTCTTAGATGAGAGTCATGATCACCGCCCATATCATCCCTGTGGCCAGACGGTGCCCCTTGAGTTGTTGCCCAACCCTTCGCCATGTTGCTCGCACCGGCCCAAAATCAAACTGCATTAGCGACTCATCGCGAGTGCGCGAAGCCTTATAGCCTTTTTCCCAGCGCTGAACTGGGATAGCTCCCCTGGGTAAGGTGGCTTGACAATCATTAATAATTTGAAGGTTACGCACTTTGACGCCTGTGAAATGGGAAGGTGCTGCTCAGCGCCCTCTCTGAATTTCTCTGGTGTTCGCCAAATGTTGCCCCTCCATGATAGAGGACGATTCAATGAATTACTCTGCAGTACCAACTTGGAAATTGTCATGTGGAAGCCACAGGGGTATTCGGACCGGCGGGAGTCCCTTTCCCTGACTCATGGGTCGGCCAAATTTCCCCAGCGACAGGGATGATTAGGGCTGATTATTGACGGGATGTAGTTTCCTGCCGCTCATGAAGGCATGCGGCGTGGTCTCTAGATAGGTCTACGAATGATGGAGGGCTTCCCACATCCGAGCGGCGACGTCTTCGACGCCAGGAAAGGACATAAAGTTGGAGGCATTAAAGGAGCGCAAAGGACTGTAGACGAACAGATTCCACCAGCTCCGAACCCATTTCATGATTATATGCAATTCAGCACCTTGTTCCCGCAACTCAAGTAATTCCGGGATTGTCCGAGTAGGGCACAGATTACGCAGCGTCTGGCGGGTCCCAGGAGGTAATACGAGGCTCCAGAGTCTCCCGTCGGTCAAACCAGAGGCGCGAGCATGATCTAACAGCCGCGGGTGCGCATTCTCGAACTTCACATCGACGAGGGCAAGAGCTAGACGGCGTTGGGTCACGGAAGGGGGACGGCCAGTCGCGGTGAGACCGTAAGCCTCTCTGATGCGGTGGACGAGGCTGGGCTTGGCTTCATTAAGCCATGTGGAATCTCGCAGGATAGGAGGATTATGCAGAAAGTGCCAGGCAATCTCATCAGCAACGAAGAGGGCAATGTGTTGATGTTGGCGATAAATCCAGTGCCACCGGTCTTGGTCGGAAGGCCACCGACCTATTAATAATCGCGCTGCCCACGCCAACGACTCCTCCAGAACCAGTATAGGATAGCGCGGCTGGATCGAAGCAAGGCTGGCATGCACCTCAGCAGGGACATATACCCTTGCCGTCCATCCCTCTACCTCATGAGTCGAGAAAACCATGAAACCTGTTCGGCTCTTTTTGGGCTTTCCTGTCTGAAGGAGACTCCAAATCGCTCTTGCGGTCTGATTCGATGAAGGTAGTGATAATCCCTTGGCCCAAGAAAGTGCGAGGGGCACGAGGATAAGGGTGATCCCACACATACCTACTGGAATTACTAACTCCAAGCGTATCTGACCACGAGGGTCTGAGGGGATCGACAATAGGCACTGATTAAATTCGGAAGCGGCGTTTGTATACTCACGATCTCCTTGCCTCAGCGGGAATAACGGAAACGGAAGACTCATCAGCTCCCCTAGAACGGCGCCTGGCAGGCCGCGCATTTCAGCGTGCATCTTTGATCTGCGTCCTGTCACCTCGAACGAATTCTGGTGGTCGATCGACCAGCGCCAGCATGCGTTCAGCATTGGCATCAAGGGCCGTGCGCACAGGATCAAGGTTGAGGCGGGCATAGACCGCCGTCGTGCTCACCTGGGTATGATTCAAGGCGCGCCCAATGAGCGGCAGACTCGCACCGCTAGCCGCTAACCAGGACCCTAACGTCCGTCGCAGGTCATGAATGCGGACATCCTTCAACCCTGCTCTTGTACGAATACGTGTCCATGCTTTGGCGATGTTGACCAGATGACCTTCCCCGTCTCGACCTGGGAGCACATAGGGGTTGTCGTGGAGGCGTGGCAACGCCATTAACAATGTCACAACTACATGGGGCAAAGGAAGCCAATGTGGCCGCTTCGCTTTCGTGTGTGGGATGCGCCAGAGGGCTTGCTCAAGGTCTATATCCTGCCATCGCATGGCCAGCACTTCCCCTCGACGTGCGCCGGTCAGCAGCGCCACGAGAAAGGCTGTCCTAATGTAAGGATTCGGTTCCTCGCTGAGCGTTTCAAAGAGCTTTGGCAACTCATGGGGCTGAACGAACCGGTCGCGCTTCTCCTCAGGAAACAACTCAATCTCAGTGGCCGGATTTTCTCCGTCATAGATACCCCACACCCGGGCCAGATTGAACATCTTGCGCACCAGCGCCACCACGCGGTTGGCGGCATATTTCGCGTTTTGACCAATCTCATTATGGAGTAAGGCGACATCATTCCTAGAGAGGCTCGATAGGCGGCGATTGCGCCAGGCTTCGAAGTAGCTGTTAAGCATATTGCGGTCGTTCCGCGCAGTGCGTTTGCGTGGGGCATGTCTTTCCAGATACAGCGCGGTCAACCCCTCCCAGCTCAACTCTTGCCGCCTCTCCTGTCGGGCTTGGGCAGGGTCATGGCCCTCTAGAATTGCATGTGTGAGCGCTAGCGCTTTCTCACGTGCCTGCTCTAGCGTAAGGGGGCCATATGCGCCGATGGTCAGGCGTCGCATTCGGCCGTGAATCCGTTTTTCGAGGATGAACGCCTTCCCACTTTTAGTCAGCCGCAACCCGAAGCCCGGAATCTCGGTATCACGAAGAAAGACTTGCCCCATCTCCGGACAGGGAGTCGCATCTAAAGTCCGCTTGGTGAGCTTGAGCGCCGTTTTGCGATTTGCCATCGATAGCTTTCCAGTCAGTTGATTGGTCAATCCCTTTGGGCAGAAAGGCTCGGCACGAATACCGCGCCATACACGGCACGCTGATCACTACATGTTGTCGTCGCAGAGCAAATTCTTGGAGACCGTAATGCGGACTCAGGGCACTGAATGCGATTTTCCGTGTAGTCACCGTGTAGTCATTGAAGCGCGAACTACGGCGAAAATAGGCGAAATAAATGGGATTACATTAGTCGTAAATCTATGATTTGTCATGGTCTATCGTAAGAGGTGGGAATAAGGAGAAATGCAGTTTGCTGATTCGTAATCAGTAGGTCGGCGGTTCGATTCCGCCCGTCGGCTCCAAAGAAATCAGCCATTCACAAATTAACCCCACCTGGCTATTCTCCCGGTATTCTCCGAGCCTGTCATGCCACACAGGGTCGGAGGCTTGTTCCGCCCTCGCTGATCCCCTTTCCAATCCCTGCCCTGACGTGTCGACACGGGAGAATGACCCCGTGCATCTGAAACGCTACAAAACGAAGCTCGGCTATAAGTATATGATTCTTGAGGCCGGCACGAATCGGTGTCTCGTGAACCTCGGGTGTGTCAGCCCTCGTGAGGCCCAGGCGGAACTGCGCAGCTGGTTGACCTACACCAAACGGCAGCAAGCGATCGCCAAATTTCGACTCCACGATGACACCCTGCTGGTGACCGACTACCTGAAACAATATGTGGAGCGGTATCTGCCGGCAAAAGCCCAGAAAACGATCATCTCTGAACTCGAAGCCATTACCAAGTTCAAAGAATTTTTTACCGGCATCCCGCTGGGACACCTCACCAAAGCTGATCTCCAGCGCTATATTAATTGGCGCCTGGCGGCACGACACAGCCGCCGAGGGACCCCCATGGCGTGTGCCCGGGCCGTGACGGTTCTGGACACCATTCCCGGTGTGGATCGGCGGGGCGGGGAGCTGTTGGTGGCGGCGTGGGGGATTGATATGACCCGCTTTGGCACGATCGCCCGCCTGGCGGCCTGGAGCGGCGTGGCTCCTGGGCACGATGAACGTGCCGGCACACAACGCTCGGGCAAGACGCGGCAAGGCCATCGGGCCCTGCGGACCGGGCTGACGCCACTGGCCCATGCGGCCGCGCTGACTACGGGCACCGACGTGTCGGCCTTGTCTCATCGGCTGGCCGCACGCCGCGGGAAGACACGCGCCATCATGGCCGTGGCGCACTCGATCGTGGTCAGTGCCTTCCACATGCTCTCCCGCAACGAACCGTATCAGGAGTTAGGCGCCACCTCCTTTGATGACCATCAACGGGAACATCTTGTCGATCGCCTCACACGGCGTCTGGAGCACCTGGGCGATCGCGTCAGCCTCGAACCGGTACCAGCTGTATAATGCTGTATTTTCAACATAGTGCTAGCGTCGATGATCTGATTGATGGCCTCAAAGCGATTCAGAAAGTTTTTCAGCTTTTGGAGTGCATGAACCACCTAACCTGCGCCTCAGCCGACGCGCAAGTAGTCGCCGCCACGGATGCCTCATGCGTTCAGCACCATGATCACACCCGCGGCACGAGCCATGACACCAACTGCGCCATGAAGCACTGGACAACCTTCAATCCCCTCTTGCGGCGGTGGCCATGCACGTCATGTAGAGCATCGGCCTTGTGGCACTGCTCATCGCACTGGTCGGCTTCATTCCGCGGCTCGGCTGGTTGAACGGGTTCGTAGTGCTCGCACTGGCCATCATCAGGCTGGCGCTTGGGGGGGCGCGGCATTCTGTAGGCGATGGCCTGCCATGCCACATGAGGCGCTATGATATGGGAGTATACGCGTGCATGAGCCCCAAGCAGTTCACTCCATTCACACACCAGACATCCTTCTATCTGGAAACCTCTCAGAAGACAGATACACCTGTCGCCACTCCGGCGTCGTGTGCCAAAGCCCATGGACGATTGGATACCTTCACGGAGAACCTTCCGGTCGAGACCTGTCGACGGCGTTTGTGACACGAACAGCCGCCTGGCTCAAGGGGATATTGGTTGATGACGCGTGTCGATGGCCCCACAATGAGGTATCGATTGGCCACACGATACACGGCCTCAGCGGATGGTCGTACCCGCACCGTGCTAGACGCACGAACAGCGACGGCGCGATCATTGCGCTGAGGTGGGCGAGCGTAGTACACTCCGGCTGGATGGCTTCCACCGCAGGCCGAATTGCCGTCAAACAGTGATCGAGAGGGATATGGCTACAGGCCACGTTCGCTTCACCGTTGCGACACGTGAAGACGCCGCGCGCGTCCACGGCATCACCCAAGTGGCCTATGCCGAGTATCGTGGGGTATTGAACCCGCCGTCGGGGGTTGATCGTGAGTGCATAGACGATGTGGAGCGCGCCCTGGATGACGTTGGAGCGGTCTCGGCGTGGATCGGCAACACGGCGGTCGGAGCGGTTCGTTTTCAACACGCCGCCGATCATCTGGCGGTGGAGCGGCTGGCCGTCATCCCCCACCGCCAGAGGTCAGGGGATTGCCAGGGCGTTGCTCGCGTATCTTGAAGACCTGGCGCGCCACTCCCATCGGCTTGAAGTGAGCCTGGGAGTGCGGCTATCCTTACCCAGGAATGTTGAGCTCTATCGCCGCCTGGGGTACCACGTCCTCAGCGTGTACCCCTACCCGGAAGGCATGGACACGTGGGCCTTGCTGACGAAGTCGGTGGATGGCGTGCCAGATCACACGCCGGGCTGAACGCTGGCGATGAGGCTGTGACGCGGTGATAACGAGCACACTCCACGATCCCCATAACGGGTGACGTCAATGATACCACTCACGAGTCGCCATGGGGATGCACCACAAATACCCGCTGCGTCCTCCCGCTTGGCAACCGACGCTCTCGAAGCTCCCCCTGCCCCAAATCCACGAGGTCCCGTAGCAGCTTTTCCGCCTGCGAGGCGCGGGTGAGGCCAGCCACCCGATGCCGTTGGAGATCGCGCCCGGTGCACACGCCGCCATGGGCTTGGATCCACCGGATCGCCGTCTCGGCCCGTTGATCGGCCCGGGTGCTCCACAGGTGTGTATAAACGCGGTTCATGTGCGCTTTGAAGTACTCGATGAGGGCGGTGGCGGCCGTGACACTGCGCGCATCAACGGCGTCATGATCGGCCTCACCGGCCACGAGGCGACAGAGCTGAAGAATAAGCGCCAGTCGGGCGGCGTAGCCCTCCAGCTTGGCGTACGGCCCCCGGAGGAGGTCGGCCAGCGCGGGATCAGCCAGTTGCGCATAGAGGGCATTCACAGAGCAGACAAAGGCCGCTCGCCCGTCCGAGGTCAGTGTCATGACGACAGGACGGGAGCCTTGGCCCACCTCGGGCGCGCTCACCGCTTCGAGCTGCCAAAGGCCCGCGAGGACCTGTGTATAGCTCGCCATCGTTGCCTTCGTAATGCTGGAGTCCGTCCACCGCGGCTGGACCGCCTCCGGAAACGAGAAGAGCACGCGATCTAGCAGGCTATCGGCGCGTCGATGCGGATCTGCTAAGTCGGGGAGGACTTCTGGCGGTAGACACCCTGTCACATTGACAAAGGGGTTCGGTACGACGGTCACCTCTTTGCGAGTCTTGCGATTCACGATGATCTCCGCGCCGTTCCAGAGGCTCAGCCAGTGTTGGCGATCATTCCCTTTCCCTCCCCGGTACTGGTTCATGCCTAACACCCACGCCGTCAACTCGTCACGGACGAAGCGAACTCCGCGGGGGTGTTGGTGCAGCAACTGAATGAGCGCCTCCATGGTGGTGTTGGTCGTGTACATTTGCGTCATCATCGGCGGCGATGATAGCGGCGCCTCGCCTGGATCGCCAGCAGGGGGGAATGCGCTGGTGTCATGCACATCACGGCCGTCAGCTATGGACCGAGAGTGCTGAGACGCCGCCTGCAACTGCTGCTGCTGTGTGCGGACCGGCTGCATCACCAAGGCTAAGGCTGGCGATTTTTTGCTCCCTGGATTGGCGACAACGGCCGTAAAGAGACGAGCCCCTTCGTGCCAGCCGGGTTTGACCTGCAACACGCGGCTGGTACCAACGGCGGCGCCCAAAACGGCCAGCATGGGCACTGCCACGAAGTCCGGAGGGCACGGCAACGCGGCCGCGACTTCGGTGACGAAGCGTGCCAGTGGGGCAGGAAAGACGTCGACGGGAAACGGCAGGACAGGCGCGTGTGGCTCTGCGATCAGAGACGTGACGGGTTTGCGCTGGGGTGTATCTCGTCTGGACATAAGGGCTCTCGCTCCAACTGGTGTTCGTGTGTGAGTTGGGGTGTGTGTCGGTCGGCAGTGACACAGTGAACGCTGGGCCTGACGGGCACAGCCTGATCGGCTGATGCGCATCGGCCTCGGTGGTGCTCATGCCATACATATCCCTCCCCTCTGCAAAAAGCCCATGACCAGCGCCGACGCCCGCGAGCTCATCGATTTCCTCGCCAGGGCCTGTCGCCAGCCCACCTCGCAGCTCATCAAGAACGCCACCTGGCCCGGCTGTGGCGCCGAGTAGGCCGAGCTCTCACTGCGTCAGCTGGGCATGCACGCCGACCACGGCATGGTCAAGGTGATCTCGCACGAGATGTACCAGCAAGCCATGCGGGTGGCGACGGACATCGAGATGACCTCATCACGACGCCAGGCAGGTGATTTGCCCTACCAGGCCATGGGCGTCGTCAAACAGCCGGTGCTCGACTGCCTGCCAGCAGCCTCATCGCTGCTGCGGGCACCATTCCCCCTCGCGCCTACGCCCATGCAGTACGCCATATGCGCAATACGCGCGGGTGGCCGATGTGCACCCGGCGATGGCGCGGATTCCCTCGACAGGGGCGCGGAGGGGCACCGCCGGCAACCCGGCGATGTACGACGTCAAGGAGCCGCATGCACCGGGATCATTGATCCCTCACCCGTATGCTCACGTGCCTTGGGCATGATTGTCTGCGGCACACGTCACCTGCTAGTTGTCGGTGATATGCCATGACGATGGCGACGCCAGCGTGAACCCATACACGTCCGCCAGGCCATCGGGCTTGAGCCTGAAGGTGTGCCGACACGGGTGTCTGGCCCGCGCGTGGCGTGGTGACCGACGCTTATAGCCGATCTGGGCAGGGATGGAGACGACGGCCGTCGCGAAGCACACCAGATGCATCGTACACGTCTTGTCTTTATAGGGCGTTATCAACACCCGCAGCGAGGCCCAGCCGCCGATGGAGTGGATGAGATCGACGAAGTCTTCCACCAATTGGCGTGACGTCGACGAAAACATATGGGCATTGCCGTCGCTATCGATCAACCCGGCGAGCAGCCAGCGGCGTTGCTCGAGGCTGGCGCGCTTGTATACCTCTGGGACGAATTTGGTATGCGAACCCTCGCCGTAGTAGGGTTGCTGAGTCACGAGCCCGTTATACGCCCCGACCACACTGGCCTGATAGGCGCCGTGCCGGTACCGCATCTGCCCGAGTTGCGCGCCACAGCGCCGCATCCGCGTGAAGGTAATCCGGCGACGCATCGCCACCTCGACCCGATGCCGTGTCCCGCGTGGCAGCAGACACCCATTTCCGAGCAGAACCCCCACCACATAGGGATGAACGGGGAGGTCCGCGTCAGGTAACTCAATCGCCGGCGTGGAAAAGATCTGCGCCCGGCGTTGAAACACCGATCCGCGCGTGAGCAAGGCTTGCACCGAAAGCTCGCGGAGTTCTCGACGACCGGGCCTGCGGCCTTGCTGCCGATGGGTTTGCCAGACCAGTACCGGCAATATCTGGTCACCGGAGCACCGATAGCTCCGGAGCGACTTCCCCATTGTCTCCACGCGATACACCGGATGATTCGTCCGCTGCGAGGCCGCAGCGACCGTGGCCACCAGGACCGTGTCGTCGGGCTGAGGCGACAGGACCAGGTCACCCACCGCCACCTGCTGGATTGCCTTCCACGTGCCATCGGCCATCAACACTTGTGAGCCGGCGGGCTGGCCGCCGCGTTGTTCGACCGTCGTCTCATCACGGTCGGTAGGTCCGGCCATCATCGGGAATCCTCCTTTGTGCACCCCTGTGTCACGCGCACTCCCTTTCCATGTCCCCGGTCTGAGTCTTGCTCCCCGCAATATCAGCAATGGTTTCGCCGCCGCGATCGACGTACAGACCACGGGTGAGTTCGATGGTCTGGCGCTTCCGGGACCACAGCTGGTCGAGGTTTAAGCCTTTGGCGGTGAGGCACATGGCCACGACCTGCTCGGCCGAGAACGGCGCCAGACCACGAATGGCGTCGACAGATTTGACGAGGAAGTTGGACTGTGGCTTCGACACCTGCGCGGCGTCGTACTGTTCGAGGATGATGTTCTGCAGCTGCTCGTCGGTGGGCAAGGGCTCGTCGATGATGAGGATGTCTTGTTGCAGCTCGATCGGGACTTTCAGCTCCGGCGCCAGCAGCACCAGCGTGCGCCGGTTTTCTTTAAAGTAATCACGCAGATTCCTACACCCCTGAGCTACGATCTCGTCGAGGAGATAGCGGTGGGCGTTGAGATAAAACACGATGGTCCCGGCGCGCAACCCGGCGGCTATAGCTAAGACCTCGCCCGGGTTGCGCGTCGCCGCGATCATGTCAACTTGGGGACCGAGCAGTTCACGTACCGCTTCGGCCCCCGCGTCGTTTTGCCCGTACAGCCCGCTCACGATGTCCCAGCCCAGCACCGCAGTCTTTCCCTGCAGGTCATCGCAAATCCGGGCGATTGTTGAGGCGTAATCTAACGTTAACATCGCCACCAGCGGCGTCGAAATGCGCCGGGCAGCGCTGAAAGCTTCCAACACTACTTCCCTCGCGACGGGGGCGAAAAGGTCGTTGGCGAGGGTATCGAGGGTATCGACCTTGATCCCGGTGAGGGTCGACGTTGGACCATGGACCTCGCCGCTTTCGGGGTACGGTAGCGCCCAGGCGCCAGGCCAGCGGCCAAGCGTACACACCCCGTCGAGAGCAGGGCGGGGCGCACACATGCGAATGATGGAGTCCGGAAGCGAAGAAGGACAGGTGTCAGGGATGTGCAGATGGCAAGAGGCTGGACTGCTGGTCTTGTGTTCGCTGTCTGGTCCGCATCAATGATTAATCTACCAGGTTGAGGCCCTGATGCACAAGGGATTGGGCCTCCCAAGCCTGGCAAGCGCCTTGTCTGACATGCCCTGGCATGATAGAGTAGTCTCCAAAAATCCGATTTTACCGATCGAACACGAGTACGCCTTATGTCATTGACCACACCCGCCCTGTTGGCTATCCTCCCTGCCACCCTCTCACGACTTTCACCGCTGGACGCCCTCGCCACCCTCCCCGAAGAGGACGTCTGGCTCGCCAGTCGGAAAAGCCCCGACACCCAACGCGTCTATGCGCAGGACATTCAGCACTTTTGCCGGGCATTAGGCATTACTGCTCGGGACGAACTGCGACGGGTCGACCGCCAGGCGGTGATCGCCTGGGAGCGCTCTATGCGGGAGGTGCAACGCCTCACCCGGTGACCATTCGGCGGCGCTTATCGGCCCTGTCCAGCCTGTTCGCCCATCTGGTCCGCTACGGCGTGGTGACGCACAGTCCGGTCCAGGCGGTCGAGCGCGCCGCGATTAACCGCCGGGAAGGGATGACCCCCGCCTTGACCCCCAGCAGGCACGAGCCTTACTAGAGGCCCCCGACTCGGCAACGATCCAGGGGCTGCGCGATCGCACGATGCTCTCGGTCGGCCTGCAGGTCGGCTTGCGGCGATCGGAGATCATCCGGCTGAAGGTCCGAGATCTGCTGACGACGCATGGGTGTGATGCACTGAGGATCATCCGGAAGGGAGGCAAGCGGGACATCATCGCGATCCATCCGGAGACGGCACAACGCCTGCGGGCCGATCTGCAGGCGGCTGGACACGCCCATGATCGGGATGGCCCGCTGTTTCGACCGATGAGCATTGGTCGAGAGCCCCACCCGATTCGCCGACAGCTGGGCCCTGACGGCGTGGACTATGTGGTGGAAAAGTACATCAACCAGCTGGGACTGGGGCGTGGCTATTCGTCCCATTCGATGCGCGCCACGTTCATTACGACCGCCCTGGAGAATGGGGCGAAGCTCGAAGATGTCCAAAGGACGCTCGGTCACGCCGACCCGGCGACCACGCAGCTCTATCACCGGGGGCGGTTTACGCCCCAGAAGTCGGCGGCGTTGGTGGTGGATTATGGAGACACCGAGAAGGGTGGGGGGTATGATACGGAGGGGGCCCGACCGTGAGCGTCCATGGCGCTGGGCTCGCGGATACTCCCCCTGAAGAGGGGTTCGCCAGATCGACGCGCACGAGCGGCCTGGTCTCTGGCACCGTCAGCTCATCCAGAGGTGCCTGGCGAACGGTGCGACGCGGGGACACGTGTTCGACACCAACCACGCGTGCGCCAAGTCTCGTTTCACGGGGCCAAACGGTCAATGCTGATGTCCAGGTCCGCACATCCCCGCGGCAAGCTCACGGTGCACACCAACCCAGCCTACGCCAGAGACATCCGCCGAGGATGATTACCCCACGGCGTCATCGGCAAAGGTCATACGGAATCGGGTCTCGCCATGACTCTCAACCTCGAGGTGTCCGCTGAGCTGATTCGCGAGGGCGAGGACCAGTTTGAATCCGAGCGATGTGGGAGTGTGAAGATTAAATTCTACTGGGAGTCCTATGCCATGATCCGTCACGGTCAAGCGATACTGACGATGCGTGTGATCCATCGACACATGGATTGCTCCTGCGCCATCATCCGGGAAGCCGTGTTTCAACGCATTGGAGACGAGTTCATGCACGATCAGTCCACAGGCGACGGCCACGTCAGTCTTCAGCCAGATGTCGTGTGCCTGCGTGTGCATCGCTATCGCGTGGGCATTCATGCCATAGGCATGACAGAGGTGCGTGGTTAACTGCTGCAGGTATCGTGCAAAATCGACGCGTGCGAAGTCATGGGCCTGATCCAAGACGCCATGGATCAGGGCCATGGCGCGAATGCGGTTTCGCGTGTCATTGAACGTCTGGAGCGTCTGCGGATCGCTGATGTATCTGGCCTGCAGACTGAGCAAACTCGAAATGATGTGCAGAGTATTTTTCACCCGATGGTGCACGTCTCGGAACAGGATATCTTTTTGCTGCAGGGCGGTCGTGAGTTGCGCTGCCATGTGCGGTCGTTGGGTGACTTCCGCGTGCAAGTCTGTGTTGGCTCGGGTCAGTTCAGCCGTCCGTTCGTGAATGCGCATCTCCAATGCGTCATGCGCGTGCCGCAGCGCCGCCTCCGCCTTCCGGCGCTCGATGACTTCGGTCCGCAAGGCCTCGTTGGCTGCGCGCAGGGCCGCGGTCCGTTCCTGCACGCGTGTTTCCAGCTCGTCATTCACCTGGCGCAAGGCGACCTCCGCATGCTCACGCTCCCGGATCTGCTCACGCAGTTGGCCATTGAGGGCCTCGAGTTGGGCTGGACTGGGGAGCGCGAGTGCCTTCGGGACCAACGGCACGAGCAAACTCGCGGTGGCGAGTGAGACCGCCGCCGTCCCAGCTTTGATGCCTCCTGAGAGCCAATAGGTGGGATACCACACATTCCACACGTTCATCACATGCGTGGTGCCGCAGGCAATGATAAAGGCCCCAAACATGAGAAACATCCAGTGGAAGGGGAGGTCTGACCGCTTGCGCACAAAGGAGATCAGGATGAGCGGCATGACATAATAGGCCAGGGCAATCAGCGCGTCCGTCACCAGGTGTAACCACACCAACGTAGGCAACCACAGATCGCAATGCCCGTGGGGGATAAAAGGACCTCCCGCCAACACCTCGTTCAAGAGTTCGATCATCGGGCTCTCCTTTCTCCGGGCTGGTGGACACCTGTGGGGTCTGGCGGTCTCAAGCATGGCTCAGGACGAGTCATGCCTGGCGCGGCTCAAATTATATCAAAAGGATCACATCGCGTGGATAGATGTCAAGTCCCCCCACAATTGCTGCCTTGGAGTGGCGGAGACGTAAGCCCCACTGCGGTCGAACACGGGGCGGTTCCCGGCGGAGCCCGGCGACCATGGGCTCGCCGAGCCATGCCGTGGGCATGACGAGGGGACCTGCGTTGCGGCAGGGCATGACGACACCGACGTGGCAGGCCAGTGTGAGGGGCGCGCCTGCGCGCTGGTTCGAGTCCCCTCTAAGGTACAAGAGGGCTTGGACAGGCTGGCCCACGAGCGCTCATATGCGGAGTGTATCTTGCAAGAATTTCGGTCACCAAAAGTGCCGATGACCCAAATCGGCTCATCGTCATTTTTGGTGAGTTGGAGCGGAGTCGGGGAGTCTCGCGGTAGCAGGGTTGAAAGGAGCTCAAACCAGTCATGACCAAGCTCTCGTATATTTAACCCAAGGCCACGGTTCGGGACAGCCCGATTCACGGGAGGGGATTGTTTGCCGTCGAACCCATGACCAAGGGGGACATCGTGGCGATGAAAGGTGGCTACATTTATGATCGTGCCCTGCACGATATCCTGCAACCCCAACTCGGGCCAGCGGACATACCGATCGCGGATGGCTTCTTCATCGGCCCGATGACCGAAGACGAGCGAGAAGGGGGGATGATCTTCAGCAATCACTCGTGCGATCCCAATATCGGCGTGCAAGGACAGATCATTTTCGTCGCCATGAGAGACATTCAGACTGGTGAAGAATTGACGCATGACTGGGCCACCACGGACGACGAAGCCTACGAGATGCCGTGCCACTGCGGCGCAGCCAACTGCCGAAGAGTGATCACCGGGCAAGACTGGAGGCGCAAGGATTTGCAGAAGAAGTATCAGGACTACATGTCCTGGTATTTACAGCAGAAGATCAGGCAGGAATCTGCATGAACGTGGCTCAAAGGGCGAACAGCACCTGACCGCAGGCCCGTCCCGCATTCACCAAAAACGACGATGACATGCTCTGTCGAAAAGCTCATGCGACAGCCCTCAAGAGTCGATGGGGCCGTAGATGCCACGACAACCCCAATTGCACCGCTCGATACAGGTTGTAGGTCATGCCGCGCCGCATGGTCTGCTTGACCTGTTGCCAGTAGCCGCGCGCCGTAACTGCCCCGCCAAACCGACGCTTGACGACCGAGATGCACGTCTCGACTTGCCACCGCTGGCCATAGGCCTGACGAGGAAAGGCCGGTTGGAGCTGACGGCGATAGGGGCGCCGCGTCAGGCCACGGGCTGGCCGCCCTGCGATCGGTGGAATGAGGCTCTCGAGGCCCAGGTCTTCTCGCCACCAGCGGTGGTTCGCCTCGGAATCATCGCCGCCGGGCCAGGGTTTGTGTCACGAGGGGGCGACACTCCACATGGTCCCCGCGTGGCCCCCGGTCAGCGATCGGTCCACACCGGATCAGGGGGGCGGTCCACACCGCCACCGACCACTGCAGCCAGGTCTTGGCGCGGTGGCGGTGACCCACCCGCTGCTGGTCATAGGGGCTGGCTGGAGCACGCGCAAAACCGGTGGAATCCACGGCCACCGTACGGGAGTGAGGGGCAGCCGCCTGCTGGAACAAGCGGACGGTCTCGCTCAAGACGCGCGCCAGCAAACGCGGTTTGACCTTGTGGCGGGTGAACCACCAGAGTGTGGCATGGTCCGGCACCGCGTGCAAGCCAAGAGCCGCCCGCAGTGCTTGGGCACTGGCCAGCAAGGCTTCACCACTCCGATAGTCCAGGTGCAGAAATGCCTTCCGGCACAGACAGGCCAGCAGCGACGGTTGCGTATAGCGCTTCGGGGCAAATTGGCTGGCGTAATCGCGCAGCTGTGTTCGTGCGATCTGCACAGCCAGGCGTGCCAAGCGCAGTCAATCATGGCGTTTCATGGTGCATCACCTCCTCAGCTCTGAATATAGGCCGGGGAGTGTCTGAATATAGGCCGGGGAGTGTCTGAATATAGGCCGGGGAGTGGAGGTTTTCGACAGAGCAACGATGACACAATTTCCATGACGTCTATGGCTGGATAAGCCGACCGGATGCAGAGGCGCGATCACTCTGCCCGCGCCTACGCTATAATGGTCTCTGATCGTGCATCGTTGCGCGCTGGGGAGGTGGCCCGAACCTTGGCCCACTATCCACATATCACGGCCCATCGGCCTGAGAGCCCATGGTGAGCTTTGAGGAGGAAAATCGTATGTGGCTCAAGAAGGAGGATCGCGTGAGGCATCCCATCAAAGCCGAGTGGGGTCTCGGTGAGGTCCTTGAAGACTCCAATGGGGAGACGGTCCGCATATTCTTCGTCGGAACCGGTGAAAAAACGCTCTCCCTCAAACATGTCACGCTCAATTGCATTCCGACAGACGAGGCGGCGCATCCTGTTCTCGACAACCTCCGCGTGCCTGAGAAAATCGATCGTCATCGGTATCAAAGCTTACCCGAGTCTATCGAGCGATTCCGTGAACGATATCCCCAAGGGTTCTACGATGACCGTTTCGTGAAAGAGGAACGCAATTACAAAATTCACGCCCATCAGGTCGCACAGGACCTCCTCAGCAAGAGTGAACTGGCTCGTTTGCTGTCAGCGAACGATGGCACGGAGGTGTGTCGCCGCGCGTTGTCTGTTGCCGGCGAGACCAACCTGATTTTCCCGAATGAGAAGATGGCCCTGAGGGATGGTCTTCAGTTGCCGGCAAATCAGCAGGCTTTTGCCACGGCACTGTTTCACCTCCTCTATGGGGACGACGACCTTCAATCGAGATTCGAGAGAAACGCCGATATCCTGGAGGGTATCGGTGCGGCGAAATGGACCATCGCCACCTACTTTCTGTTCATCGTCTCCCCAGACGAGTATATGTTTCTCAAGCCTATCATCACGCAAAAGACCGCAGCGATCTCGGGCTTTGAAATCAACTATCGGCCGGCCCTCAATTGGCGGACATACGCATCTGTCTTGGCATTTGCGAATTATCTGAAGGCGGCACTCGTGGGACTCTCGCCCCGAGACATGATCGATATCCAATCCTTCATGTGGTGCATTGCGCCAGGCAAGCCATGAACGAGCACGTGTCAAGCGCACACGCACCCGCGCCTCCGCGATTATGCGCGCTGCGCGTGCATCGTGGCGCGCGGGTGCGGGGGCCCGCACCGTGATCCCAGCTCAACAGACCAGGACCCATCGGCAAACCGCGTCACAACATCCTGTACTCTTGGTGCTGGGGCGAGTGTAGGCGGGTGGGCAGGGCATGTCAACCGTCACATCAGGGGTCTCATGTGGTCTGCCACACACGGTCGGTTTCATTGCGCACTGACGTAAAGGATGTCGGGTCTTCGTCGTTTTTGGTAATGTGGTGGACCCGGTTGCGAGTCGACCCCGGCGGGCCACCTTACGAGGACACGGCGACTAGTGGCTCCCATCCTTAGGGATGACCTTCAAGTTGAGCCTCTCCAGCGCGAACTGTAACCCTGCCTTCAGCGTGAACCGCGTCAGGGCTAGAGTTTCTCAAACCTCCAAAGATGTTAACGGACCAATGCTTCTAGACTCACCTCCATCAATATATACTAGTGACAGGGATGGTAAAGGCCTCACCAAAACTGGCCAAGAGCCTGAAATCGTCCACATCCGTGGAGGAGATTTGCGGATACACCAATACGTTAAACGCGTCAAAGCCCAACGTCACGCGACCGAAGCCGCCGTGGTCCAGGAGCTGGTCGAGGCTGGTTACGCGGAGACCGTTCGTCAACTGCATGCCCGCTATCAGCGCGGCGGACTCTCGTTATGGGCCGTTGCGGCTGAGTTGTGCCTATCCATGCGCAAGTTATATGACCTTTTCGAGAAGAAAGGGCTGCCGACGTAGGAGCTTGCCGGATGCTGGAAGGCGAGTTGGAGGACCGAATGGATCCTACACAAGGCAGCGGATGCCAGTAATGTGCCTGCATGTCGTATTCCTGAGCACTTCCGCGTTATGCAGGATAGGCGCGGGTATACTATCTTGTAGCGGACGGGCCACAGCACAGGCTTTGGTACTATGCGGGGGATTGTGGCCCGCAGCTTACCGCTGGCCGTTAGGTGCCAAAGGTACTATGAGAATTGAGCGACACAGTGTACAATGCTGCTGGACTATGCGCAGGCTCATTTCCAGGCGGATGTCTTTTGGACCACATCTTCTATTGATCCACAGATATGCCATCTGTGGTTGGACACGTACCAAACGATGCACAGGCCGCTGCTGCTCACCAGCAACTTTGCCCAGCTGCAAGAGCACGATGCGCAGCTCCTGCGCCTGGGCATGCTCGCGGAGCGCTACTTTCCCGACGACCCCAACACCTCGCTCCTCAAGCTGCGGCAGCTCGCCGAGCTGCTGGCGCAGCTCGTAGCGACGAAGGTCGGCCTGTACCAGTCACCCGAGGAGTCCCAGTACGACCTGCTGCGCCGCCTGCAGGATCAGGGCATTCTGCCGCGCGAGATCGCCCAGCTCTTCGGTGAAGTGCGGCGCGCCGGCAACGCCGCAGGCCACGCCATGTCAGGCGACCATCGCACCGCCCTGGCCGCACTCAAGATCACCTGGCAGCTCGGGATCTGGTTCCACCGCACCTTCACGAACGCCTCGTTCACGTCCGGCCCCTTCATTCCCCCGCAAGCCCCACCGGACGAAAGCGCCGACCTGCACGCTGAGCTCACCCGCCTCAGCCAGGCGCTCGAACAAGGCCTCGCGGCCCATCAGGAAACTGCCCAGCGTCTGGACGCCGCCGAAGCTATGCTCCGTGAGGCCCAGGACGAGCAGACCTTCTGGGAGCAGATGGCCAGCGAAGCTGAGGCAGCAAAGGCCGCATTGGAGCAGCGGCTCGCCGCCCAGCAGGCCGAGACCGCCGCGCAACCCAGAGAGACCGTGACTGCCTTCGTCGCCGCGGCGAACACCGCGGCCGAGGCGCTACACCTCGACGAGATCGAGACGCGCAAGCTGATCGACCAGCAACTCCGACAGGCCGGCTGGACCGCGGACTCCGCGACCCTGATCTTCTCGAAAGGCGCTCGTCCCGAGCCGCATAAAAACCTGGCGATTGCCGAATGGCCCACGCACAGCGGACCCGCCGACTACGTGCTGTTCGTCGGACTGACACCCGTCGCGGTCGTGGAAGCCAAACGTCAGAACCTCGATGTGTCGGCGGCGCTGCAGCAATCCAAGCGATACAGCCGTGGGTTCATGCCCTCGCCTGA
>Ga0137403_10001577_pt1 | contig 28603 bp, 24 predicted proteins | sample CZOMad2_1_16fung_FD_122057 | JGI IMG/M metagenome (GOLD analysis project Ga0137403, IMG submission 122057) | Vadose zone soil fungal communities from Angelo Coast Range Reserve, California, USA - CZOMad2_1_16fungal (Hybrid Assembly) | ecosystem: Environmental > Terrestrial > Soil > Vadose zone... | reverse complement strand
GCTCCAGGCGGGGGGTGTTGTAGCGGACGTAGAGATCGCGCGCTGGGCCCTGGTGAAAGTGGTGGATAATCTCGCTGAGGTCGCCGCTGGCCAGATTTCCGTGCTCCCACCGCTTGAAGGCCTCGGCGAGGGTCAGGAGCGCCCGCCGCAGCTCCTCTTCGTGCGCAGCCCCGGCATACTCGCGGAGCAGGCGCTTGATCCGCTTGGGCGTGTCTTTCATACGGTGTCTTTCGACGAGTTAGTTTATATCAACTGATCGAACCGCTCAAAGCCTGACGCTTGAGATCGATTGCCTGTACATGCACAGCCGAAAACGAAAAATTGGGTCATGACCTTAATATCTCGTTTCTCGCGATGGTCAACAGAATCATCCCAGAGATCGAATTCTGCGAATCTTCGCAACGATGTCCTCGGCGCCCAAAATATCGCTGATGATCGCCGCCGAGTCGGCGCCGGCTTGCCAGACTTGCTGGACGTTTTGTTCGTTGATGCCGCCGATGGCGACGATGGGAAGTTTTACCGCGGCGCGGATTTTACGGAGCATGTCGACACCTCGCGCGGCGTAGCCGGTGTCTTTGGTCGTCGTGCCGAACATGGGCCCGAAGCCGATATAGTCGGCGCCGTTCCGCTCGGCTTCTTGAGCTTGTTCGACGTTGTGGGTCGAAATGCCAACGAGTTTCGCCGCCATCAGTTTTCTTCCTACCGCAAGCGGCAAGTCTTCCTGGCCTAAGTGAACGCCGTCCGCGTGGCACGCCAGAGCGATATCGACACGGTCGTTGACAATCAACTTGCATCCATGCGTCCGCGTCTCCGCGCGCGCTCGCTGCGCGAGCTGGAAAAAATCGCTGGGCGCCATGGTTTTGACGCGAAGTTGAAGTATGGCGGCGCCGCCTTCGAGCAGCTCGCGCAGTACCGATTCAGGAGCGCGGTCCTTGGTTTGTTCCGGATCGAGGATGGCATAGAGCGGCGGCAGGACGAGCGATGGCATGAATTCTTAGGACGGCTCTTTTTTGAGCGCGATGCGCAAATCGGTGATTTTCTTGCGCAGCGTGTTTCGATTGATGCCGAGGATCTGCGCGGCGCGGATTTGATTGCCCTTGGTCTTCTTCAGCGTCAATTCGATCAGCGGCCGTTCGACCCTTTCGATGACGAGCGAATAGAGGTTGTCCACGTCGACCCCTTCCATCCTGCGAAAATAGTCTTCCAGTTTGTGCCGGATGATTTCTTCCAACGAGAGCTGATCGACTTCCAGGGTCGTCGACGTAGGCTTGTTCTGCAAGGTGAAGTCTTTGGGGAACAAGATCGGGCCCGAGGACAGCACGGCGGCACGGATCAAAGTATTCTCGAGCTCGCGGACGTTGCCGGGCCAGGCATGCTCTTCGAGAAGTTTTTGCGCCTCTGGGGAGACGCCGGAGATTTGAATGCCCATCTCGCGGTTGATCTTGTCGATGAAATAGCCGATCAGGAGCGGGATATCGCCGCGCCGTTCCCTCAGGGGCGGAAGATAGATCGGGATGACTTTGAGCCGAAAATAGAGATCCTCGCGAAAACGTTTTTCTTTGACCGCTTTCTCCAGGTCCTGGTTGGTGGCGGCCAGGATGCGCACATCGGCCTTTAGGAGATCGCGGCCGCCGACTCGGCTGTACTCGTGATCTTGCAAGACTCGCAGTAATTTAGTTTGCAGGTCCAGCGGGATATCACCGACTTCATCCAAAAAAAGCGTGCCGGCCTCGGCTAGTTCGAACTTGCCGAGACGGCGGTCGAGGGCGCCGGTGAAAGCGCCTTTCTCATGACCGAACAATTCGCTTTCGAGCAGATCGCGTGGAATGGCGGCGCAATTGATCGCAACGAAGGGTTGGTTCCAGCGCGGCGAATTGTAATGAATCGTTTTCGCGACCAGCTCCTTTCCCGTGCCGCTCTCGCCGAGGATCAAAATGGTCGCCACGGTGTCGACCACCTGGCCGATCGTTTTGTAGACGATCTGCATGCTCGGGCTAGTCCCGATGATGTTGACGCCTGGCTCGAAGCGCTTTTTCACTTCTTCCTTGAGCTCGCGAAAATCACGACTCAGCTTGCGGCTGTCCATGGCGCGCTTGATGAGCACCAAGACTTCATCGAGATCGAACGGTTTGGTGATGTAATCGAAGGCGCCGTTTTTCATCGCACCGATGGCGTTGCGCATGGTATTCTGCGCCGTCATCAGGATCATCGCGGTGTCGACGCCGTTTTCCTTGAGCTCTTTGAGCAATTCCAAACCATCGACGTCAGGAAGCTTGATGTCCATCAGCGAAACGTCGAAATGGCTGTCGGTAATAAGCCGACGTGCGGTCGCGCCGTTGGCCGCGACCTGCACCCAATAGCCCTCGGCCTCGAGCGCTTTCTGCAGAACGAAGCGCAACGATTCTTCATCTTCGGTAATGAGAATTTTTCCTTGATCCATTTCAATTTGAGTCCGCCACCACCAAAGAGACCTTGAAGGTGCTTCCTTTACCCTCCGTGGTTTCGACTCGAATCGTGCCGCCATGCTCTTTGATGATGCGATAGCAAGTTGCCAAGCCAAGTCCCGTGCCATTGATTTTTGTCGTGAAGAACGGCGAGAAAATATGCGGCAGGTCTTCGTCCCGAATACCGCCGCCCTCGTCGGCGAGATCCACCCAGATAAAGCGATTAGGCCCGGTGTCCTGTCCGCGAATGTGATAATCGGTTTCCACTCTCGTAGTGATCGTGAGCGCGCCGCTACGCTCCATTGCTTGAAACGCGTTCTTTACCAGATTGAGAAAAACTTGGGTTAGCTGTGCCCGATCAGCCCGGATGGGCGGCAAACTCGGATCAAAACGTTTTCTGATGTGAATTTCCCTGTCGTTGACCGTTTGACCTTCCAGCAGCAGCACATCTTCCAAAATTTCATGAATGTTGACGGGCGCAAGCGTGAGCTGCGCCGGACGCGAAAGGTCGAGAAGCTGTTCGATCAATAGGTCGACCCGATCCACTTCGCGGATCATGATAGCGGTGAATTCGCGCACCGACGCATTGCTGTCTGCGGAGCGGCGCAGCAATTGCGCGGCGCCTTTGATGCCTCCAAGAGGATTTCTTATTTCGTGTGCCAAGCCTGCGGCCAATGTGCCGATTAATACCAACCGGTCGGCGCGTTTGAGATCTTCTTCTAGTTCTTTTGTGTGCTTAATATCGCGAAGCAGCAGTATCGTGCCGACGAAATGACCGTGACGGTCCTGGAGCGGCGATACGGTGACGCTGACGGGAATCTTCTTGCCCCAACGGGTGACAAAATCGCCCTCCCCACGGGCCCTCTTTTGCCGGGGCGGATGGGTTCTTTTCACAAGATCGACCAGCCACGGCTCGCGCTTAAAGATCTGCTCAAACGGTTGCGCCGCGGCAGCTACCGAAGAGATCTCGGTGAGGACTTCCGCCGCTTCATTGAAGAACGTGATCTTGCCCTCGGGATCGACGGCGACCACACCATCGTCAAGATTGGCGAGGATTTGCTCCCAGGATATTTGCGTTGTCGTTCGTCGTTTAGGTTGGCTCGATGCCTTCATAGTCAAGGAACTGATGCGAAATCATAGCAGATAGCGACAGTGGCGCAATGGCGCGCGGGGCGGCAGGCCTTGCATTGACAACATTGCCTATGGTACTAATTTTTTACACTTTAAGAGTTTGAACTCGAAGTGGGCGATGCCCGCTTTTTTTGTTTCTGGGGGGCGAAAAGATGGATCCAACCATCGCCCGCATATGGGAACTGGCCGCGCCTTTGGCGAAAATGGAGGGAATGGAGATCATCGATATCGAACTGAGACATGAGGGCAGCCGTGGCGGTCGCGTGTTGCGATTGTACCTCGACAAGGAGGGTGGCCCAAACATGGACGACCTTAGCCGAATAAGCCGGGAGCTCAGCGATATACTCGATGTCCGGGAGATTGTCGAGGGAGCATACACGTTGGAAGTCTCCTCTCCGGGCATCAACCGCCCGCTCAAACGGCCGGAGCATTTCGCGCGATTTGTCGGTAAAAGGGTTCGCGTACGCACTCGAGAAGTCATCAACGGCAGGAGATCGTTCTTGGGTCTACTGCTTGAGGTTTCGGCGGATAAGATTTCTTTGAATCAAGATGGTAGGCCATGTGAAATTCCGTTTTCGTTAATTGAAAAGTCGAATTACGAGCACGACTGGAGTGCCTAATATGCAGCAGGATTTAAATCGAGTCATCGAGCAAGTAAGCAAGGAAAAGGGCATCGACAAGACGATTCTCATTAGTGCCTTGGAAAATGCCATGATCTCGGCGGCCAAGAAGACCTTCGGTCACCAGCGCAAAATCGAAGCGCAGTTTAACCCCGAGATCGGCGAAGTGGAACTCTTTGAGGCCAAAACGGTCGTAGAAACCGTGCAGGACCAAGCCACCGAGATTACATTGCCGGAGGCGAGGGACACTCTCGATCCCGACGCCGAGCTCGGTGACGAGTTGCTTTGCAAGTTGGACTCGAGCATGTTCGGGCGCATTGCCGCGCAGGCTGCCAAGCAGAACATTGTGCAACGGGTGCGCGATGCCGAGCGGGAGATTATTTACAATGAATTCAAAGGGCGCGAAGGACAACTCGTCAATGGCATCGTGCAGCGCTTCGAGAAGCGGAATATCATCGTTAACCTCGGTCGTACGGATGCGATTCTGCCGGAAAAGGAACAAGTGCCGCGCGAGCGCTATCGCCAGGGCGACCGAATTCGCGCTTACATTGTGAGCGTCGAAATTACCAGCCGGGGCCCGCAGATCGTATTGTCGCGTACCCACCCAGGCATGCTGATTCAGCTCTTTGCTCAGGAAGTTCCTGAGATTTACGAAGGCATCGTCGAAGTCAAAGGCGCGGCGCGGGAACCTGGGGGACGCGCGAAGATCGCCGTGGTTTCCAATGATCCCGACGTAGATCCGGTAGGAGCTTGCGTGGGCATGAAAGGTACCCGCGTGCAAGCTGTCGTGCAGGAATTACGCGGCGAGAAGATCGATATCGTTCACTGGATTCCCGATCAGGCCGAGTATGTCTGCCGTGCGCTTGCTCCGGCCAAGGTTTCCAAAATTATTATCGATGACGACGACCATACGATGGAAGTCATCGTGCCCGACGATCAGCTCTCGCTCGCTATCGGCAAAAAAGGGCAGAATGTTCGGCTTGCCTCCCGTCTCACCGCCTGGCGTATCGACGTGCGCAGCGAGGCGGAGGCAGAGGAGGAGACGCGGCGGGCGCGGCAATCTATCGGCGCGATTCCAGGCATCGGCGATTTCGCAGCGGAGTTGCTCTATCAGGAGGGATTTAAGTCAGCGGAAGATGTTGCGGACAGCGATTTGGCGGACATTCTCGACGTCGAAGGCATCAGCAAGGACAAAGCCGAGGCTCTCCACAAATCGGCAAAGCAATATATAGAGGAGAAACGCGCGAAAGAGGCTGAGGCGGCAGCCAACGCGGCTGAGGCGGCAGCCAACGCGGCGATAACTCCTGCTGCCGAAGCGGCCCCGGAAGGCGAATCTTAAAAACGGCGTGCCGAAGAAAGGACACCATCCACAACGAATCTGCTTGGGGTGCGGCGTGCGGGACGATCAAAATAACCTGATTCGCCTCACGGTGACGGATCAGGGTCATTTGAAAATCGACGGCAATCAGGGACGTGGCGGATATCTGCACCAGAACCGGAAGTGTTGGCAGGCTTTCCTAAGCCGCAAGGGTCACTACCGCGCGTTTCACGTAGAGGTCAGTAGGGCGCATAAGGAAAATCTGATTCAGGAACTTGAGCGCCGAAACTGGGAGTAAGAAGAGATGGGAAAAACGAGAGTCCATCTACTAGCCAAGGAATTGGAAATCGAGACCAAGGACCTGATCGTCCAGCTTGATCGGTTGGGGATCAGAGGGCGCAAGGCCCAGAGCGCGCTCGAAGACGATGAAGTTGCACGAGTACGCGCAGCCTTAGCCGCCCAAGAAAAACCCCAAGTCCATGTCGGCGAAGAAAAGATCGTTGCCGATCGCATGGTAAAGACGGACGACGAGGGACAACGCGGAACCGAAGCGCACGAGACCGTTGTTGAGCGACGCGTGCGCGCCAACGTCATCCGGCGGCGGGTCAACCGTGTCGAGGTTGCGCCCACCGAAGCAGGCGAAGTCACTGAGACACCTTTAGCGGAACCGCCGGTATTCGAGCCAGCAGCTTCGCCAGCCGGGGTCGACGAGATCCCCTTGGAAGCCTCTCCCGAGGCCGAACCGCATAGCGAAACGCCTGGGCCGCTTGAAACGGAGAGGGAGCCGGAGCCTCAACCAGAATCCATGGAAGTCAGAGCCGCGGAGCCGGCGCCCGCAGCGCCAGGAATCGCTGCTGAAACAGCGCGGCCTGTGCAGCCGGAATTGCCGCGTGGCGCACGTATTCTCGGTCGCATCGATTTGAAGCAGACCGTGAGAGTTGAACCGGCGCCCACACCCGTGTTGCGACGACCGGTCGGGGCGACGCCGGCCCAGCCTAGCGCTCGCGTGGCAGAAACGGTCCTGGCGCCCGGCGCCGAGGGCGAACAAAAACCCAGCACTGATGACAAGCCAAAGACCGGGCGGCACAAGAAGCGCGTTGTCAAAAAACAAGATGTCTTGGAGCTCAGAGAAAAGGAATTGCGCGGTGGCCGCATTCCCAAGAAAAGGCGTGTTCTGCCGGGCAAAGAAATCAGAAAAACGGAAATCACGGTTCCCAAAGCGAGCAAGCGGGTCATCAAGATTTCTGAAGTGATCACAGTTGGCGATCTATCTCGGGAAATGGGCGTCAAAGCCGGCGAAGTTATCAAAAAGTTGATGGGCATGGGCATGATGGCGACCATCAACCAGGTGCTCGATGCCGACACGGCGACACTTATCGCCTCGGAGTTCGATCACCAGGTGGAAAACGTCGCCTTCGATGTCGACAGCATGCTCGAAGTCGAACATCAGATTGAAGAGGAAGAAACGGCTTTGACGTCGCGCTCGCCGGTCGTGACGATCATGGGGCACGTCGACCACGGTAAGACCTCTTTGCTCGATTCGATTCGCAGCACGAACGTGACCGCCCAGGAGCATGGCGGCATCACCCAGCACATCGGCGCTTATCATGTTCAGGTCGATGGCCGCAGCGTCACATTTTTGGATACCCCCGGCCACGAAGCGTTCACCGCGATGCGCGCGCGCGGCGCCAAGGTGACCGACATCGTCGTTTTAGTCGTGGCCGCGGATGATGGAGTCATGCCGCAGACGGTCGAGGCGATCAACCATGCCCGTGCCGCCGACGTGCCTATTATTGTTGCTGTCAATAAAATCGATCGCCCGGACGCCAATCTTGAAAAAGTAAAAAGAGGTCTTTCCGAACATGGCCTGATCGCCGAGGATTGGGGCGGCGATGCCGTATTCGCGCCGGTGTCGGCAAAGACGCACGAAGGTATCCCGCATCTGTTGGAAATGCTCCTGCTGCAGGCGGATATCTTGGAGCTCAGGGCCAATCCAGACAAACTTGCCCGTGGAACCATTGTCGAAGCCAAGTTGGATCGCGGTCGGGGTCCGGTGGCGACGGTATTGGTGCAGGAAGGAACGCTCCATGTCGGCGACGCATTCGTTTGCGGCGTATATTACGGCAAAGTGCGCGCCATGATTGACGACCGCGGCCAGAAGATAGAGGCAGCGCCGCCGGCATTCCCCGTGGAAATTCTTGGTCTCCAGGGCGTGCCACAGGCAGGCGACTCTTTCGTCGCCGTCGCTGACGAAGCGAAGGCGCGCCAAGTGGCTGAGTATCGCCAGAGCAAGCAAAGAGAAACGGAGCTGGTTAAATCGAGCAAAGTTTCATTGGAAGAGCTTTACGATCAGATCAAGGCAGGAGACGTGAAGGAGCTCCGGGTCGTTCTTAAGGCCGACGTGCAGGGTTCAGTGGAGGCGTTGACAGAGGCGTTAAGCCGCATGTCCACCGATGAGGTCAAACTCAGAGTGATTCACGGGTCGGTCGGCGGCATTACCGAGAGCGATATTTTACTGGCGGCGGCGTCCAATGCGATCGTCATCGGTTTTAATGTCCGGCCGGAATCGAAAGGCGCAGCTTTAGCGGCCAAAGAAGGCGTCGATGTGCGGTTGTACACGATCATTTACGAAGCGGTGGCGGATGTCCGCGCAGCGATGGAAGGTATGTTGGAGCCGACCTACCGCGAGCAAACCCAAGCGCGCGTCGAAGTCCGTCGGATCTTCAACATCGCTGGCATAGGCACCATCGCCGGCTGCTACGTCAACGAAGGAAAAATCGCTCGCGGCAACTCGGTGCGTTTGTTACGGGATCAAGTGGTGGTGCACGAAGGCAAGCTTGCTAGTCTCAAGCGTTTTAAAGATGACGTGCGCGAGGTGACCGCGGGTTATGAATGCGGCCTATCGCTCGAAGGGTTTCAAGATATAAAACAAGGCGACGTCGTTGAGTCCTTCGAACGCATTCCGGTGATCCGGCGAATAAGTCCAGTTCCGGCCGGACGCGAAGCGCCGCGCGTTAGCGGCGTGTAAATTTCTAGCGTGCGCTTCGGGCGTTCCATTAGCCCATGATTGTGGGGATCCTCAAGCTCAACCTTTTGATTCCGGAAAATCACTCGCTCAAAGGCAAGCGCGGAGTCCTAAAAAGAATTCAAGCGCGCGTAGCCAATCAGTTCAATGTGTCCGTCACCGAATGCGACGATCAAGACCTGTGGCAGAGCGCGGTTCTAGGATTCGGTGCTGTCGGCAGCAGTCGAACGGTTGTCGAAGCCACGCTGCAGAGAGTGGTAGAATTTGTCGATGAGCTTGGCCTGGCTCAAGTGGGCGAGATCGGAACGGAGTTCTTTCATTGCTAAATGGGGCGAACTGCGCCAGCCGCTTGCGCGGTCGAAGTCAGAGAAACGGCCTGGCACTGGCGGCGGGCGGTGGGTTCTATGATGGAATATCAGCGCTCGGACAGAGTTGGAGACTTGCTCCTGGAATTGATCGCGGAGCTCCTAAGTAAGGAAATCCGCGATCCGCGCGTCCGCTCTGTCACTCTGACGACTGCTCGCGTTAGTAAGGATTTGCGGCACGCAAGAGTATATTTCAGTCTCCTCGGTGGTCAGGAAGACCGCAGGGAAGCTTTGGCGGGACTCAGAAGCGCGACCGGCTTCATTCGTGCCAAAGTAGGCAAGCAACTTAATCTTCGGTTCGTTCCATCCATTGAATTTAACTACGACGACGCTGAAGACGAAGCTCGACGCATCGATGCGTTGCTCAATAGCGTCAAAGAGTAGGATCGGATCCGTCTACGCCTCGATTCGTCTTTGCTGCCAGTTCTTCCACGCGTTTTCGTATGTCAATGACACAGAGCGGTATTCTGCTTATCGATAAATCCGCGGGGCCGTCTTCGGCCCAAGTCGTGGGTCGGGTCAAGAAGCTTTTCCAGGCCAAGAAAGTCGGTCACCTCGGCACGCTTGATCCGTTCGCATCGGGCTTGCTCTTGTTGGGGGTCAATGAAGGAACGAAGATCGCCGACATTTTTCTCGGCGGGATGAAGAGTTACCGCGGCGTAATGGTCCTTGGCGTCGAAACCGACTCCCAAGACGCTACGGGAAAGGTTGTGAAAGAAGGTTCGGTGCCTTTGATCGGCGAAACCCAGTTGCGAAGATTGGAAGAAGAATTTACCGGTGAAATGCAGCAGGTGCCGCCGATGTTTTCCGCTCTGAAAAAAGACGGCGTACGATTGTACCGATTGGCTCGGCAGGGCAAAGAAATTCCGCGCGCGCCGCGGAGTGTCAGAGTTGAAGCTCTCCGGATAGAGAAAGTTTCCGATTCGGAGCTCGAATTCGAAGTCACTTGTTCACGCGGGACCTATGTGCGCACGTTGGCGGCTGACATGGGACAAGCACTGGGTTGCGGCGCTCACCTCAAGAGCCTCAGGCGAACCGCGTGCGGCCATCTCAACGTTCAGCAGTCGATCACGATCGATGAGCTTGAACAGCGGTTTGCACAGGGCTCAATCCCGCTCGTTTCGCTGCGTGCCGCTTTGAATAACCTGCGCATGATTAATTGGGAAGGCCGGCTCCTTTCGCGGTTGCGTTTGGGGCAACAGGAAGTATTGATGCAAATCGGCAATCGACGAGAAGCGGAAAGACTGGTTGGCATTGTCGATTCACGCGGCGAGTTGGGGGCGCTCGCAGCGTGGACAGAGGATCTCCCAGAGGGACGCTGGCGGCTATTTCGGGTATTTCATGAGTAGCGCGAAATGTTGACATGGCCGCGTTCTATCGGATACGCTTCAGTTCACACAGTAAATTTTCCGTCCTCCGTGTATTGCCGTCAGACGGAGCTTCTGAGCTATGCTAATTTCCCCATTCCCAATTTTGCCAAATCTTAGAATTAGAGAGGCTAGGAAAGGAAGAATCGTTAACCCATGAGCGTTTCAAGAGGAACCATACCCGCGAATCCACATATCCAAAAGTGGGTCAAAGAAGTGGCGGCGATGTGCCAGCCGGATAATGTTTTTTGGTGCGATGGGTCGGAGGAGGAAAAAGAAAGGTTGACACAAATCGCGGTCGAGTGCGGCGATCTCATACCGTTGAATCAAGAAAAGCTTCCTGGTTCTTATTTGCATCGCAGCGCGCTCAACGATGTCGCGCGCACGGAAAATTTGACATTCGTCTGCACGCCGACACAGGAAGAGGCGGGCCCCAACAACAATTGGATGGCTCCCGCCGAATCCTATGACAAGCTGTCGAAAATTTATGCCGGCTCCATGCGTGGCCGCACGTTGTATGTCATTCCGTTTCTAATGGGCGCCCGGGGCTCGTCGTTCAGCAAAGTCGGCATTCAAGTAACCGACAGCGTCTATGTCGTGCTCAACATGCGCATCATGACGCGCATGGGCAAGATCGCGCTCGATCATCTGGGCGATTCCGACGATTTTACACGTTGTCTGCATTCCAAGGCCGACCTCGACATCGAGCGCCGCTTCATTTGTCATTACCCTCAAGACAATGCGATCTGGAGCGTCGGCTCGGGCTATGGCGGCAACGCGTTGTTGGCGAAAAAATGCCTGGCTCTGCGTATCGCTAGCAAGCTCGGCCATCAAGAAGGCTGGCTCGCCGAGCATATGCTGATCGTCGGCGTCGAAAGCCCGGATGGCGAGATCACTTATGTCTGCGGCGCGTTTCCGAGCGCCTGCGGCAAGACCAATCTCGCGATGCTGGTGCCGCCGGCGACCATGAAGGGCTGGAAGATCCACACCATCGGCGATGATATTTCCTGGCTGCGCGTCGGTCAGGACGGTAGGCTTTGGGCGGTCAATCCGGAAGCCGGCTGTTTCGGCGTCGCGCCGGGCACCGGTTCGAACACCAACCGAAACGCCATGCGGACGGTCACGAGAGACACTATTTTCACGAACGTGGCGCTGCGACCCGACGGAACGGTCTGGTGGGAAGGTCATGACGATCCCGTCCCCAGCAACGCTCTGGATTGGCGTGGCAAGCCATGGGACCCGGAGGGCGGCCACCCGGCGGCCCACCCTAATGCCCGCTTTACGGTGTCGATAAAACAATGCCCGAGCTATTCTCCGGAGTGGGAAAAGCCCGAGGGCGTGCCCATCAGCGCGATACTTTTCGGCGCGCGCCGGCAAAAGATGATTCCGCTCGTCTATCAATCCTTCAACTGGCAACATGGCACTTTTCTCGGGGCGACATTGGCATCCGAAACGACCGCGGCAGCGACCGGCGCCGTGGGTGTGGTGCGGCGCGATCCAATGGCGATGCTGCCGTTCTGCGGCTACAACATGGGCGATTATTGGGGCCATTGGTTATCGATGGCCAAACGCGCTACCAATCCGCCGAAGATCTTCCGCGTAAACTTTTTCCAGCGCAATGAGCGCGGCCGGTTTCTCTGGCCCGGCTTCGGCGAAAACTTGCGGGTGCTGCGCTGGATCATCGAGCGCTGCAAGGGCGGCGGGCAGGCGAATGAGACCCCGATCGGTTCTGTGCCCAAGGCGTCGAGCTTGAGTGGCGAAGGACTCGAAATTTCCAAATCCGATCTCGATCAGCTGGTGGCCGTCGACCGCGAAGCTTGGACAAACAATCTCAAGAGCCAGAGCGATTTCTTCGAGACTTTCGGCGATCATTTGCCAGCGGCAATCAAAGAAGAGCACAAAGCACTCGCCAATCGTCTCAAAGGATAGCGTGGGAGGTTCATATATGGCACGCGGCCATCACGATATCGGCGGTCTGCCCGGCGCGGGCGCGATCGATCAGAGCGAACATCAACTTTCCGATTGGGAAATTCTTGCCGATGCCGTCAATCAAGCGCTCGGCGCGCGCGGCATCAAACGCACCGACGAGATGCGCCGCGCGCGCGAAGAGATGGATTCTGAGACGTATCGCGATATGACCTATTACGAACGGTGGATTGCGAGCATCGAAACCATCCTGATCGAGAAAAAGATTCTGACCAAGGACGAGATCGATCGACGCCTCGGCGAATTTGAAAAGGAATGGGGCGAGCCGTGAACTCCCAGGCGGGCAAGTTCAAACCCGGGGACCGTGTCACGGTGAAATTGGAAGATCGGCCGGGGCATATACGCACACCCTGGTACATTCGCGGCAAGACTGGTTGGATCGAACGCGTCTACGGCGATTTTCTCAACCCTGAATCTCTCGCTTATGGACGTGACGGCTTGCCCAAACGAACACTCTATCTCGTGGCTTTCAATCAGGCCGATGTATGGGGCCGGACTGCAGGACCGACGGATAAGGTTCTGGTCGATATTTATGAGCATTGGTTAGATCGGACCCAGTAACGAGGAGGTAAAGATGAGCGATACACCGGCCGATGCGCATGGCCACGAACATCCGAAACATGAGCTGAGCCATTACGCGAAACGGATTTACGCGATCCGCGATCTGCTTGTCGAGAAGGGTGTGCTCACCGAAAAAGACATTCAGTGCCAGGTCGAGTATCAGGAAGCGCGCGCGCCGGCGAACGGTTCGAAGCTCGTCGCTCACGCGTGGGTCGATTCGGCTTTTAAAGCTCGTCTCATCGCGGATCCCAAAGCAGCGTGCGCGGAAATGGGCATCGATGCCGCCGCCGTCAATGAGTTCATGGTTTTAGAGAATACCGAAAAGGTTCGTCATATGGTGGTCTGCACCCTATGCTCCTGCTATCCCCGGCCGATTTTGGGCCGGCCGCCCGATTGGTATAAGAGCTTCAATTATCGGCAACGCGCGGTCGTGGACCCGCGCGGCGTGATGCGCGAGTTTGGACTCGATCTGCCCGACGATGTCGAGGTGCGAGTCCATGACAGCACGGCCGACATTCGCTATCTGGTCTTGCCTCTACGGCCAAAGGGGACAGAAAGTCATAGCGAAGCCGACCTAGCCAAGCTGGTGACGCGCGACAGCATGATCGGTGTGACGGACGCGCTACCTGCCATTCCCGAATAGCTTCAAATACTTCCTTCAAACACTGCGTAGTTTAGAAATCGGCCAAAAGAGGGCGGGTTCAACCTATGGTGGACAAAACATCCGCGATCTTTTTGATTGATTTTTAGAGCTACTGTTCGTACCATTTACACTTACAGAATGGTCGAAAACGTTGTGAACAACCCCCAATGTCGCGTGTATTAAAGACAAGAAATGCCGACGCAGCTTCGGCAAAATACGCTACCGCGCTGCGTTGCATTGGTCAGGATCTCGAGCGAAGAGGGCTGAAATCGTTCGATATTCGCTTTGAGAGAAACGAATACGTGGCCTACTGCGGTTACCAGGACCCGCCATCGCCGACTCCCGTGACCATCCAATATACCTTCAAAGACATCCAAGAATTGGATCGAGCGGCCGAAGGGAAACGTGGTGAGCTATCAGCGACGAAGGAATTTCTGAATCAAGTGCAGATTTTTCGAACCATCGGTGGTTACCTGGACAAAAACGAAGGGCAGCTGATTCGCCTGACGAACAACGATGGCACAGGGAAGGACTCCCTATTCAAAGTCGAATATGTAACCCAGGATGGCGAACGGTTAGTCGATGACCGAGCGGGAACAGCGATCTACGACATGTGCGTCACCATGTATAAGCAAAGGGGAAAACTGACCGGAACCGGCGGACGGCTATCTCATTCGCGCCGGCGATAGCGCCTCAAGAAATCGTCGGCTTAAGCGAACTCTCGCTGTATCTCACGACACCAAAAGGTTTAACAGATTGGACACCACTATTGACTACTACTCTTTGCTGGGTGTGAAACGCAGTGCTACTCCGGACGAAATCAAACGTGCCTACCGCAAGTTGGTGTTTCGTTATCATCCCGATCGCAACCCGGACGATGGTGGTGCGGTAGATAAATTCAAACAAGTTCTCGATGCTTACACGATCCTGTCCGATGCTACGAAACGCTCGGTTTACGACGCCGTCACGCATCCCACCGGGGCTCCGGAAGAACCCGAAGAGGAGCAACCCAAAGAGAGCTCGCGGCATTTTAGCGACGATTTCGGCAGCGCCTTCCGCTCCCAGGAATACAAAACTAACGTAGAGCCCGAGCCCAAATGCCCCTCCTGTTCGGCAGTCGGGACCGAACACATCGTATCGCGCAAGGGTGGAGCGGGATCGTCGCGAGGTAAACAGTTCGTCCTCGCTCCCTTTAACGTCATCTTCTGCAACGCCTGCGGTTATGTTTATGGCGTGACGCCAAGTGCTTCTTGAGCGCCAAGAATTCTCGTCAAGACAACCGAAGAAGATTAGCGGTCAGCTCGAAGCGGATTCTCGCTTAAGTACAGCGCGATCACGCTCAGTGCATGATCCCGCCACCTTCGACTACCAGGAGCTGGCCGGTGATGAAGTCACTATCGGAGCTCGCTAAGAAGAGTGCCGTGCCGACGATGTCGGCGGGAGTCTCGATGCGCCGAAACGCGCGCTTGTCGATGCCACCCTCGCGGCGTTTTTGCACTTCCTCAGATACCGACTCTTCGCTCATGGTCGAGCCCGGAGTCATGCAGTTAACATTGATGCCCCATTCCCCCAGCTGCCGGGCCATTACCCGCGTGAGCGCGACCACGCCGCCTTTCGCCGTCGTGTAGTGCGGCATATTGCCGGAGCCGCTGAAGAATGTTCCCGAGGCGATGTTGATGATCTTGCCGCTTCTTTGCTGCTTCATGATCGGGATTGCGGCCTTGCTGCAAAGAAACACGCCTTTTAAGTTTACTTCGATGACACGGTCCCATTCGTCCAGCGCAAGGTCTTCCACCGGACCCTTCCAAAGTTCTTGGGTGACATAAATAGCCGCGTTGTTCAGCAGCACGTCGACGCGACCGAATTTTTGTTTCGTTTCCCGCATCAGTCCCTCAACGTTCGGGAAGTTTCGAACGTCGGTCGTGCGGGCCCATGCCGATCCGCCAGAATCCGTGATGGCTTTCGCTGTCGCTTCACCGCCTTCGCCGTCGATGTCGGCGACGACGACATGGGCACCTTCTTCGGCGAAGCGCCTGGCATACGCTTTCCCAATGCCATGGGCGGCGCCCGTGATGATGGTGACTTTATCCATTAATCGCATATATCCTCCGCGGCGGCTATGGGGGATTGAGCCGATTTGATCTACCTGTGTTAGGTAAAGCGCGGCGTCTTGCCGCTGAACAAGCTTTGCAGCTGGGTTGCGGGAAAGCGCAGACCGACAAAGAAAGCGCCGAACAAACCGTAAACCGCGCTGGCTTCGTCGAAGCGCATTTCATAGACTAGTTTCTTGAACACCAGCGGATCGTCGGCAAACAGATCGACGCCCCATTCCCAATCATCGAAACCGATGGAGCCGGAGATGATTTGCGTGACGCGGCCGGCGTAGTGGCGGCCGATCATGCCATGCTCGCGCATCATGCGTTGGCGCTCGCGAATCGGTTCGCCGTACCAGTTCCTGTGCTCGCCGCGAAACTTGTTCATCGGATAAAAACACAGATACCGGCGTTGCGGGATCTCCGGCCAGAGGCGCGGCGCGGCGGCTTCGCGCTGCTTGGCCAATTCCGCTTCCACTTCACTGTTCCATTCTCCCGTCCCCGGCCGCAATCCCCTGCCGGTCAATTCCGAATAGAGTTTCACCGAAGCTTCGTAGAGGCCCAGTTCGACCACCGAAAGATAAGAAGTGCTTGGATCAAGGTATTCACATAGCTCTGACTGGGCGACGGTCAGCTCGGCATCGTTCAGCGCATCCAAGCTCTTGCGGAAGTGGACGAGCATGAGATCGGCTTTGTGCCCCAACGTGGAGAACAAACTCGTGGCCTCCTGTTTGTTCTGCTCCATCTCGCCGAACATCGCTGTGGCGTGAGTAAGAATATGTTTCTGTTGTGATGAACCCAGAGCGCGCCATGCCGCCCATCGGATGCGAAACATTTGATGCAAGATGTAGGAGCCGTCGAGCGTGAGTGGGGTTGCCGGAAGCTCACCGTGTGTTTGAGGCGTCGGTTGCTGTTCCATCTTGTCCGTTGAATTTTTGCTGATTTCGTCTCCGCCGGTCACTCTCAAAGACTAGGTTGGAAGGCCGTAGGATCCGATGACGCCGGCTGGTCGGGTTTGACCCCACGCAGCTTGTTGCGCAGTGCTTGAAAGCCGCGCTTGGCGAGCCGGAAAATCTTCGGCACAATCCAGACGAGCAGAGCGAGAAATCCCAACACCAAATTGATCATAACGACCGGATGGTTGAACATCAGCCAAATGCTGCCGAAGACCGTGATATCTTCGGTGACGCTCGCGATCCAATTGCTGAAAGGCTCCGGACTCGCGTTGATCGCGAGCCGCGTCGCTGCTTTAGTGCCGTGGGCCGCCAGCGCGATCGATCCGCCGGCGAGAATGGCGACAAGCTCCAATGCCGGATTCATATCGCCCAAAGAGCGAGCCGCCAGAATTGCGCCCGCCGGCACACGAATAAAAGTATGCAGCACGTCCCAACCGCTATCGACGTAGGGGACCTTGTCGGCAAAGAATTCGATCAGATACATGACGCAGGCGACGGCGATGACCGCAGGGTGGCCTAGCACTTGGAGATCCGGAGGGAGTTGGATCATTTCCGCCCGGCTGGCGATACCCAATGCCGCCACCGTGGCATATAAATTGATCCCCGAAGTCCACGCGGTGCCCATCGCCAAACTCAAAGCTTCAATCGTGCCCATATAATGGCTCCTGTTCCGGCCGTCTATCGACCCATTGAGTACTTTGACGTTCGGCTACGAGCAATTATTACTTCATGCACGGCAATTGAGAAAAACCTTGCTATAGTTTGTACTTGCCGGCGATCTTGTCTTTGAAATCCTTAGTAAATGCATTGACCGCCGGGAACTGATCCAGCCATTTAAAAGGCCGGCAGGCGTCGATCAAGACGCGGTCGCTGGTATAGCCGCGCGGCGAGCGCTCTTGGGGTGGGAGGGCCGGCTCACACACCGAAGCCCACACGCCTTTGACTACGTCGATATCCTCACGCACATGGCAGCGCGTGGCGATGGCCCAGATGACGTCCGCGGGATTGGTGATATCGATGTCATCGTCGACGACGACAACGAATTTGCCGCCGTAGGCGCCGGCGCGCGCGCCGGCAGCGACGAGCAGAGCCTGTTTCGAGTGGCCCGCGTAGCGCTGCTTGATCGCGATTACCGTAAACGGTCCCGGTTGGCCGCCGTAGACGAATCCCCAGACGCCTTTGACTTCTGGGATGCCGGCTTTCTCAAGCTGCTCCCATAGAGTCGCGGCGCCGAGCGGAATGGGCAAATAGCTTGCCGGCGGTTTCAGCGGCGGCGCTCCGAGCATAATCGGATCGTTGCGATAGCAGACACGCTTGACTACCATGACCGGCGTCTCGCCGACGTTTGCGTCTGTGAAATATCCCGGCCACTCGCCGAACGGTCCTTCTTTCGGCATCTCTTCGTCTTTCATCGGCGGCATCTCGCCTTCAAGGACAATTTCCGCGTTCGCCGGAATCGGTAGGCCCGTCACCGCGCCGCGCGCCACCGGCACGGGCGAGCCCTGGAGATAGCCGGCAAATTCGTATTCATTCACATCCGGCGGCAGCGGCATCTGCGCCGCGAGAAAAATCGCCGGTCCCTGGCCCAACGTGATCGCCACGGGCAGTGGCTTGCCGGCGTCGCGCGCGCGCTCGAAAGCGAGGCGGCCGTGCTTGCCCATGTTCATTTTCACCGAAACATGATTCTTGTCTTGGACCATGACCCGATAGGTGCCGATGTTGAGTTTTCCCGTCTCGGGATCTTTCGTGATCACGCCACAGCCGGTGCCAAGATAGGGACCGCCGTCGAGATCATGCCAGCTCGGCGTGGGAAATTTGTACAGATCGACTTCATTATCAGCCATCTGGTTCTCAAGCAGCGGTCCACCCTCGACGTGTTCGACCGGCACGGGTTTGTACGCCGCTAGCTTTTTGCGCCAGGTATAGAGAAAATCAATGCCGTTTTCTTCGTTGAGGCCCATCGCCGGGCCCGTGCGTTTGCAAGTGCGAAAGACATTGGAGATCACACGAAAGCCGGGCGGATAATTTTTGAAATTGCTGAATAGCAGCGCCGGGCCCTCATTTTCCGCCGCGCGCTCAGTCAATGCACCGACTTCCGATTTCAACTCTACGCCTTCAAAGCGGCGCAATTCACCCATCTGTTCCAGTATCTCGATGTATCCTCGCATGTCAGTGACGTCGGCCATGAATTCCTCCTCAATTTCTAATCATAGTATTGTGGCAAAGAAAGGGAGTCAAACGACCGAACCGGCTTCAGCTGTGCATGGAGCTCTTCGTCAATTCAGCAAATTAGCGCTGCGCCCACTCACGTCAAGTTATTATGCGCGAGCAAGGGAGTAGCGTCGGATACAAGCCTGGAAGAGTGCGTCAAACAAGATCCCAATCGAGTGGGTATCGTTTCGTCAACTCGCTCTGGGGCGTCATAATCCTGGCCGTACGTAATCAGAGCACTACATTTGTAACAACCGGAGCTCCCAGTGTGCGATCGGGTTTTTTGGCGCCGCAACCTTTGTCGGTAATACCTTTGGGTGGCGGCAGTGAATCGATCCCTCCGGGCAGGGCATCGCGCGGGCAGACATCGTCTTCATCATGAATATCCGCGGAGCCATCGAGCACATCATGATGCACGGTGGCCGAGTAGCTGTAGTCGCCGCGAGTGGCATCGGCAGAGTTGGCGGGCAGAGGGTTTGTGCATTGCAAGGTGACCAAATAACCGACGCTCATGGTCTGTTTCGGCGCGAGAGCCTTCGATCCGCTGCTGCCGAATATTGCGGCATTCTTCGCCGCGTTGAGAGCGACGGCCGGAGGTTGGCACTGCGCTGAATTATTGTCCGCTACGCTGACATTCAGTCGCACCAGCCCGGTGCTTATTCCGTTGTCCAAACTCGTTGGAGTAATCGTCTCGTTGTGATCGCTTCGGTTTTGAATGGTCACGGTGACGGCTGCGCTTATTGCAGCTGTTCCTTTGACAGTGGCCGGAGCGACGATGCCGGTCACAGCCAGATCATGGATGCCGATGGCGAAGCAGGTGATCCAGGTGCCCCAGTTGTTGGAGCCTTTTGAGGTGGCATATTCATTGGCCGCGCAGAACATGTTGGAAAAATTTGGATCTATCGAGATCCCGCTATAGTCGCCGGCGCGGCAATCATCGACAAAGATAGTACCGATGACGCAGTCGAAAGCTCGATAAGTGCGGAGACCGGCCTGGGCCAGAATAGGAGTGCGCATTTGCCCTGGGAGATTTGCCGAATTTTGTCCTGTCACATACATCGACATGAATTGCGTGCTTGACGACTGCATGAAGGTCATACCGACATCGCCGTTGGGCGCGATTTCGATGGAGGGGTAATAGGTGTGAATACCCACGCCGGGATCGATGGTTCCCTGCTGGGTAAGACTCGGTGAAGAGCCCGAGCTATCGAATTCATACCAGCGCACATGCGATTGAGCCGTGGAGGGAAGACCGATGCTGTGGGCGGCGAAAAGGCGGTCGTTGCGCCATGCCGCGCTAATAATGCTCGAGTCGTTGGTTTGAATGCGCCCAAAGCTGCCGCTTCCCGGTTGATCGGCATTGGGTGGGAAGACGTAAGCGCCTACGCTTAGGTCCGTGTCAGTAAAAGTCGGAGAATCAAGAACGTCGATCATTTTCACGACCCGTATAGCGGAGCCGAGCGCGTCGCCCGACTCCATGACAAACCACATCGGATCACCGCTAACCGATCCGTGCATCACCGCCGGCATCAGGGTAAAATCAACAGGGTCGCGATCGGTTTGCGAAAAGGCCAACGTTGCTGGATTACTGTCGAGCGCTGTACTTTTGTCAATTACAATGACGCTGACATGATCAAAGGTCTCGCTGTCGGCGCCAAACATGTTGAGGGTGATGACGTGAGCGTCGGCGTTCCAGCCCATCCTGGTGAAGTCGGGCAGCACGGGCTCATCCAACACTACGCCGTTCTCCGTGATGTCAATTCGGTGCATTTCGGAGAATCCGTCGAGTGGATTGGAGCTGTTAGAGACCGCATACAGCAGGAAGCCCTTTTCTAGCGTGTCGTCTTCGTCAATCATCGCGACAACGAATCGTTGCGCGATATCGTCATAGGTCACTACGGGATCAAAAGCGAATTTTACGGCTCCAGCGGGAGCAAAGAAAAGAAAGAGATCCTGAATGAAGAGGCGTTTGCCTGTTACTCGGCTGTAATAACCGATGGTGGTATTGGTCACCTCGACGATATGAGCCGGACCAGTGGCGACTATAGTGTCGGGCGGCACGGAGCCAAAACTGTTAGGAAATGCAATGCCGGCGAACCCTTTGGCAATCCCTAAGTTGTCCGTTGGCGGTGACCTGGGAGATTCAAGATCCGACGGCGCCATTTGGTTGCGCGCCGCGCCTTCCGTCTGCTTTGGGAGCTTTCCTTCTCTCTGTAATCTCGGATGCAAGCGTCTTGGCGCAATCAACCGGCCCTCCGGCTCTTCCGATTGGGATTTCACGGCCGGCGCAAAACAAGCGAGCACGGCCATACTGACGAGGATCGAAATGATAAATTGTAGCCGGCGATTCGTCGTCTTCGTCATCGCAGGATCCTCCGTTAAGGCACTAACATGCTGTTGCGATCAGCTTCGATTTCCTGCCGGGTTTTCAAGGCAAAATATCCTATGTCGCGAGAAAAGCCCAACCTTCAGGCTAAATTCACTCAAACCAGGGAGCATTGGCCATTGGAATTTCGCCGATGGAATGTCCCGAACCGTCATTGCAAGACGCCTGAGCTGCCGCTATACGATTCGAAGCGATGTTAACGATTATCACGCTTTAGCGCGTGTCCCTCAAGAAATTTCATTGTTTGTACCGGTGAGTAACCGGCGGTGAGGCTGCCATTCTTTTACGGCTGGATCATCGTTGCAATCACGATGGTGGCGGGTATTTTGGCTGCCGGCGTAAGCAATATCACCATGGCCGTGGTGCTGAAGCCAATCAGCGACGATTTGGGTTGGAGCCGGTCGTTCACTGCGGCCGCGATCACGATGGGAGCGCTGCTCGGCGGTAGCCTTTCTCCGGTCTTTGGGCCGCTTGCCGATCGCCTCGGCCCGCGGTTTCTGTTGCCGCTCGGCGGCGCGCTTGTTGGGCTGCTGGCGATTGGCGTGAGTTTCAGCACCGAGCCGTGGCACTTTTATGCGACTTTTGTTCCGGCCCGCGCGCTGACTGAGTTTCTTTTGCGTGGGATGATCTCTTTCACCGCGGTTACCAATTGGTTTCATATCAAACGTCCGCGCGCAATGGGATTGGTTGCGATGGCGACGCCGCTTGGCTCTGCTGCTCTCTCACTCGTCTACCAGTTTTTCGTGACTCATTACGGATGGCGCAGCGCCTTTCTGGCGCTTGGAATTTCCCTCTGGGTGATGGTCGTCATTCCCGGAGTCGTGTTGCTGCGCCGGCAGCCCGAAGATCTGGGGCTGTATCCAGATGGTATTACGCCGTTGGTCGAGACAACACCGCTGGAACTAACGACAGAAACGATGAAAAAATCCATGCGCGAACACAGTTGGCCGCGCCGCGAAGCGATGCGCACCAGCGCGCTGTGGATACTGGTCGCGAGCACTTTTTTGGCAGCTATTGGCACCGGAGGTACGGCTTTTCATGCGGCCGCGTATTTTACCGACGTAAAGATCGCCCCGACAGTTGCCGCGGCGGCCGTAAGCGTGATGGCTTTGGCCGGCGCATTCGGCAATGGATTGTGGGGCGCTCTGGCTGAACGCATCAGCCCGCGCGGACTGAACGTGACGACGATGCTTTTGGCCGCAGGTACCGTGGCTTTTTTGACGCAAGTGGTTGCGCCGGTACCGGCATTTATCTTCGCCCTATTGTTCGGCTTGAACGCCCGCGGCGCGGCGGTCCTCACGCAAGTTCTCATCGCCCGCTACTTTGGCCGCCGTTCGTTTGGCGCGATTAGCAGCGTCCTCGATCCGTTTCACAAAGGCGGACTTGGGCTGGGCGCACTGTTTGCGGGCCTTGCGTTTGATTATGCCGGCAATTATCAGACCATCTTCATGATTTTTTTTGCGAGTTATGTAGTCTCGGCGGTTTTGATTTTTTTAATCAGACGACCCGAGAGAACACCGCAATGATAATGGAACATGGTATTTCAAGTCACGGTGCTCCGATTCCCCGGCTTGAGCACTATCGTAAACCATTATCTTGACTTTGAGATTGCATCCTTTAACTTGAATCATCATGCCGCAACGTTTGTTTCGTCTCCTCGTTTCACTTTTTTTCTTGCCACTCAGTATCCAATTGGCCGAAGCCGCTCAAGTTCAAGAGGTTGTTCTTGATAACGGTCTCAAGATTTTGCTGCTGGAAGACCACAAGAGCCCGGCGGTGACATTCCAAGTCTGGTATCGCGTCGGCGGACGCAACGAAAAGGACGGCAAGAGCGGCCTCGCCCACTTTCTCGAACATATGATGTTTAAAGGCACGCCGACGACCAAGCCGGAAGAGTACTCCAGGATTATTGCTAAGAACGGCGGGCGATCGAATGCTTTCACTTCTTCGGATGTAACCGTCTATTTTGCGACCATGAGCCGGGAGAAAATCGCTATTGAGCTCGAACTGGAAGCGGACCGCATGGCCAACGCCCTGCTGGGCGACACTTACTTTGAGCCCGAGAAAAAAGTGATTCAGGAAGAACGCCGTCTGCGGACCGAAGACAATCCGGCTTCGGCGTTAAGCGAGGTAGCGAGCGCCGTAGCCTTCACGATTCATCCCTATCGGCGGCCCGTCGTGGGTTGGATGCAAGACATCCTAAACTTGACGCGCCAAGACCTGGTCGATTTCTACAAACTCTACTACGCACCCAACAACGCCTACATCGTTGTGGTGGGCGATTTCTCTAGCGAAGAGATCCTGGCGAAGATCAAAGCCGCCTTTGGAAAAATTCCCCGCGGCGCCGAACCGCCCGAGGTGCGTGCCGAAGAGCCGGAGCAGCGCGGGGAACGCCGGGTCAACTTCAAAAAGGAGGCCGAGCTGCCGTTCCATCTTTTGTTTTACCACGCGCCCAATCTGAAAAGCCCGGACAGTTTCGCGCTCGATCTTTTGTCGGTGGTGCTCGCCGGCGGGCGCAGCTCCCGGCTCTATCACGAGCTGGTCTATCAGAAGCGGTTGGTGCGCGGCGTCGACGCCGACTACGGCGGTATGTCGATCGATCCCATGGGTTTTTCGATTTCAGCGCAACTTCTTCCCGGCATCGAGCCCGCCAACGTGGAGCGCGAGATCGACCGCCAGTTGGAGAAAGTGAAATCCGGATTGATCAGCGAGCGCGAATTGCAAAAGGCCAAGAATCAAGTCGAAGCGGCGTTCGTTTTCGCGCAAGACTCTATCTTCGGGCAGGCGATGAAGATCGGCTCCTACGAAGCTGCCGGCGGCTGGCGCCAGATGGACAATTATTTGGACGGCATTCGCAAAGTGACTCGCGAGGATATTCGGCGCGTGGCAAAACAATACCTTGACCGAGACCGGCGCACGGCCGGCACCCTGATCCCGACAAAATCCCCATGACGAGGCTTCGTATCACCCTGGTGGTTTTTTGCACGGCGATGCTCTGTGCGTCGTCGGTTCCGGCGGGCATGGCGCCCAAGCGCTCGGTGCTCAGCAACGGCTTAGTGCTGTTGACCTCCGAACAGCGCGCGCTGCCCATGGTGTCAATCGAACTACTGATCGATGCCGGCTCCCGCTACGACGGCGCGAAGCAAGAAGGGCTCGCGAATCTAACGACGAAGTTGTTGAGATATGGGACCAAGCAGCGTACCGCCCTACAGATTAATGAGACGCTCGATTTTCTCGGCGCCAGTCTCGAGGCGGGCGGCGGCGAGGACGTCGCCAGTATCAGCGTGACTATTCTGAAGAAAGATTTGGCGACGGGATTAGCGCTGCTCGCTGAGATTCTGACTTCATCAAGCTTCCCCCAGGCGGAAATCGACCGACAAAAACAGGAAATCATCGCCTCGATCAAGGCGCGGGAAGAGGATCCCAACGCGGTGGCTCAAAAGACATTTGCTTCGGCGCTGTTTCCCGCCAGTCCCTACGGCCGATTGGTCGAAGGAAGCGAAGCCTCGGTTAAGACTCTACAACAGACCAGTCTCAAAGAGTTCTTCGCGCGCTATTACCGGCCCAATCGCTCGATTATGGCCGTGGTCGGCGACGTTTCGGAACAGGAAATCACTCAGGGGCTCAACAAAGCTTTCCAGGGATGGAGCAAGGGTGAGCCCAGCGGTCAACCGTTGGTGCCGACAAAAATCGGTGCGCCGCACGTTTTGCGCGTCAACAAGGATCTGACGCAGGCGAATATTGTTCTGGGCCATAACGGCGTGACACGCGGCAATCCTGACTATTATGCCATTCAGGTCATGAATTACATTTTGGGCGGCGGCGGTTTTTCTTCCCGGGTGATGGATTCGATCCGCAATGAGCGCGGCTTGGCTTATTCTGTGCATAGTTTTTTTAGCGCGGAAAAAAGCCACGGGACGTTTCAGTTCGTCATGCAAACCAAGAATGAAACCGCTCAGGATGCGATCCGTCTCGCCATCGAAGAAATCAGCCGCATCCGCGAGCAGCCGGTGAGCGAGCAAGAGCTGAACGACGCCAAAGATTACCTGATTGGGAGTTTTCCGCTGCGTTTCGACACTAACCATAAAGTGGCAAGTTTTCTCGCACAAGTAGAATTTTTTCAACTTGGCCTGGACTATCCGGATCGTTATAGCGATCTCATCCGCAAGGTTACCCGCGAGGAAGTTCAGCGGGTAGCCAAGCAATATTTGGAGCCCGAAAAGCTGATTACGGTAATCGTTGGAAATCAACAGAAGGTCGGCGAAAAGAAATAGCGGAGACGAGCCTGGCTGGCGAGCCGCCACGCCATGATGCGGTGCCCGGTTTTGTCGCTTTTTGCTGAAAGTTTCGTTTTTCGTGAGTGCGGCTCAATGATCGATTGTGTAATCCGTGAGCTTGACAGTCGTCGTCCGCCTGCGGCATAGTTCATGCTACTTCCGCGTTAAACCGTTTAACCGTTAGCTGTACTCCCAGTTTAGACCAATGAAAAAGGTCCTGATTATTGAAGATCACGCGGATATGCGTGAGTTGCTGACGTGGCAAATCGAGCTGATGGGTTTTATGCCGATCGCGGCCAAGCGCGGCAAAGAGGGTGTCGAAAAGGCGCTGAGCGAAAAGCCGCAGCTGATCATCATGGATATTATGATGCCGGGCATGGACGGTTGGGAGGCGGCCCGGGAGATTCGCGCGAATGGCGAAACTAAAAACATTCCGATTCTCGCCGCTACGGCGTTGTTCCGCGACACGGATCTGAAAAGCTGCATTGAAGCCGGTTGCAACGGTTACATCGTCAAGCCGTTCACTTTCCAGGAACTTCAGGGAAAGGTGCGGGAGCTAATCCCTTCGGCGAGCACGACGTACCCGCTCTAAGCGCCGGCTGTGTTAACTTCTTCACTGACAGTTGAATTTCAAACTGAGTGGTCACGTCTATGTCGGCGCGTGAAAGAGCTATCTCTATCGTGCAACGTCTGCGGCAAGAAGGCTACGAAGCCTTTCTCGCCGGCGGGTGTGTGCGCGATATGCTGCTCCATAAGCCACCGCAGGATTACGATATTGCGACCAATGCGAAACCGGAAGATATTCAGCGAATTTTTCCTGAAACAATTCCGGTGGGCGCGCAGTTCGGCGTGATCTTGGTGCTGAGCGACGGCAAGCCTTTCGAAGTGGCGAGCTTTCGTCACGACGGGCCTTACTTGGACGGCCGGCGGCCGAGCCAGGTGCGCTACGGTAGTTTGGAAGAAGATATTTTTCGCCGTGATTTTACCATCAATGGCATGGTCTATGATCCTATCGCTGACCGACTGATCGACCTGGTGGAAGGTCAGAAAGACCTTGAGCGGCGCGTGGTTCGCGCCATTGGTGATGCACGGCATCGCTTCGAGGAAGATCGGCTGCGCATCATTCGCGCCGTACGTTTCGCGGCCAGTCTCCAATTTGAAATTGAAGCCGCGACATTCTCTGCAATGAAGCAGCTCGCGGCCACGGTCACGCAGATTTCTTGGGAGCGCATCGGCGACGAGATAACCCGCATATTGACCGAGGGCGGCGCGCGCCGCGGCTTCGAACTGCTGGAAGAGACCGGCTTACTCAAGATTTTGCTGCCGGAGGTAGAGGCGATGAAGGGCACGCAGCAAAGCCCGGATTACCATCCCGAAGGTGATGTATTCGCGCATACGATGTTACTGCTCAGCCACTTGGATCGGCCCTCAGAAACATTGGCCTACGGCTGTTTGCTGCATGACGTGGCGAAGCCGGTTTGCATCCGCCAAGATGCCGAGCGCATCACTTTTTACGGCCACACGGAAAAGGGCGCGGAAATGGCTGAGGAAGTTCTCAAACGGCTCAAGCGCGGCCGCGCAACGTGGGAGCGAGTCGGTTACTTGGTGCACAATCACTTGCGTCATATTCAAGCACCCAAAATGCGGCTCAGCACACTCAAGCGTTTCTTGCGCGAAGAGGGCATCGAGGAGCTCTTGGAATTGACGCGCATCGATGCCTTGTCGTCGAACGGCGACTTGCATTATTACGAATATTGCAAAGAGCGTTTGGCTGAGCTCAAGGACGAAGAAATTCGCCCTGCGCCACTGGTGCGTGGCGGTGATTTGATCGCTATGGGGATTACTCCGGGACCGATTTTCACGGACATCTTGCGGCAAGTGGAAGACGCGCAGCTAGGCGGCGAGCTCAACAGCCGGGAGGAAGCACTCGAATGGATTCATCGACACTACGGTCATCGAGGAAAGAATGAGTAAGGCACACGCACTTCAGATTATTGGACACCCAGAATTGCGCTCAGACGGCGACGAAAAAGTTACTGGCAAGGCTATCTATACAGTCGATGTTGAACTGCCGGGAATGGCCCATGGCAAGATCCTCCGTAGCCCCTACGCGCACGCCCGGCTAACCCGGGTCGACGCGAGCAAAGCCGAAAAATTCCCCGGGGTTTTTGCTGTGATCACGCGAGCCGATCAAGTGCGCTTAGGCATGTTCGGCGCCGCCTACAAAGATCAAACGATCGTCGCGGTCGACAAAGTGCGCTACGTCGGCGATCCGGTGGCGGCGGTAGCGGCGGCAAACGAGGCGATCGCCGAGGAAGCTTTGGAATTGATTGAAGTCGACTACCAAGAATTGCCGGCAGTGACGAATTTGGACGAGGCGCTGGCGCCAGACGCGGCACTGGTGCACGACTCCTCGGTGAGTGGCGGCGAAATGATGGGGCAGCACTACGAGGCGCCGAAAGAATTCGCCGGCACCAATCTTTGCTATCGTTTCAGTTATGCCAAAGGCGATGTGGAAGAGGGTTTCAAGCGAGCAGATCATGTCTTCGAGGACACTTTTACTTTTCCGCGCGTGCAGCATTTTTCCATGGAGCCCCACGCCACCATCGCGCGCGTCGAAGGCGATCGCATGACGCTTTGGGCCGCGACCCAGGAGCCGTTCACGCTGCGTGAGCACCTCGCCGATATTTTTCATCTGCCGCTCAACAAAGTTCGCGTCATCGTTCCGTACCTCGGCGGCGGCTACGGCGGCAAGCTTGCAGTAAAGACCGAGCCCCTGGCCGTGGCTTTATCTTGGAAGGCGAAACGCCCGGTGCGACTGGCGCACACGATTGAAGAGAGCTTCAAGACCGTGACACGCCATCCCGCCCGAGTGCAGATTAAAACCGGCGTGATGAAGGACGGCAAGCTGGTGGCGCGCCGGTGTCTCATTCACATGGAAACCGGCGCCTACGCCGATGCTGGCCCGCGAGTGACCCAGAAGGCGGGATATCGTTGCTTCGGTCCGTATCGTCTGCCCCATACTAAGACCGATGCCTACACGGTTTACACCAATACGGTGCCGGCCGGTGCTTACCGCGGGTTCGGCACGCTGCAAGTGACGTGGGCCTATGAATCGCAGATGGACATTATTGCCGAGAAGCTGGGTCTCGATCCGTTGGAATTTCGTCTGAAAAATCTTTTAAAAAAAGGCGAGCTTTATACCCCGGGAGATACGCCG
>Ga0137403_10001576_pt1 | contig 28630 bp, 25 predicted proteins | sample CZOMad2_1_16fung_FD_122057 | JGI IMG/M metagenome (GOLD analysis project Ga0137403, IMG submission 122057) | Vadose zone soil fungal communities from Angelo Coast Range Reserve, California, USA - CZOMad2_1_16fungal (Hybrid Assembly) | ecosystem: Environmental > Terrestrial > Soil > Vadose zone... | reverse complement strand
GAGACGGATCGCAGGATACCGCGCTCTGTCCCTACCCACTGGCTGTGCGTCCTGTCCCTACCCACTCACAGCGTGTCAGGTGCTTCAAAGTACTATTACGCCCCTGTATACCAGGGAATCCTGGTTGGGAGGCGGAAGGGAAACGAAGACAATGGTCCTGACAGGCGGCGGCCGTATGCGATGAAAGTCGCACGTGCGGTCACAACGGGGGGGATGGAGAGACGGGTCGCAGGATACCGCGCTCTGTCCCTACCCACTAGGCAAGCCGCCAAGCCCCCAGGCTTGGCTACGAGATCGCGTGCTGAGAGCACGCGGGGCGGATTTAGACCTACGGGAAAGTCGCCGCTGTCTCTATACCTTGCCCGATGGGACAGTCAAGGGTGGGAAACGTCGGCAAGAGTAGCTTCTCGCACCGAGGTAGCGTATTGCACATTCGCTACCATAAGGATGGTATGGATGGACCTGATATACCCCATACCCGCAGAGGCGCCTGCACTAGCAGGATGGGTCTGTGGATAACCGGTCCGCCTACACGATTTCGTAGAATCCATCACTATGAACATGGGAGGCCCTTCCGATGAGGATAATGGGAGCGGAAGCAGAGATGCAGAAACGCATCCCATATCCCCAGAGGCGTTGCACCCGGCGAGAATGACTTCGCCAAAAGTCTTGCTTTTAGTAGGGAAGAGGAGTGGACCGCCTAATTGCCATTGGGGAGACGTACGTTGCGACCATAGGACACCCTCAGGAGGAATCTATGGCGAAGGCTTGGATCAACAGCGTGCAAAGTAGCGGACAGCTCACCGTCTTTGCAGGTCCCGGATTCACCGGAGGTATGTGGGCAACGGTGCTAAAGGATGCCATCGTGGCGTTCAACAACCTCATGACTGCTAAGGGCGTCAAGCTAAAGCTCACGACGACGACTAAAAAGCCGAGCGAGTCTGGGGGGGCCGACATTAATCTTGAGGCTGTCGCCTCAAAGGCCTCCTTCTCTTATGGAGGGGCCCAGTATTCAAAGACCTTCGACGGCAATGGGCTACATGGTTCCACGCTCCCCGTGGAGGTTGAGCAATCCGGCAAATCAAGCGGGATCGAAAAGGCTTTCGTATTTGTCCCACAAACACCCCGTAAAGCCGAGAAGGCACGTCAGGTCGGCGCGAAAGTCCGGGAGTTCATCCTCGTCCACGAGCTCGTGCACGCCGCCGGGCTTTCCAATGATGACCAAACCTTAGATGACGTGCTCTGCTTTCCCGCAGAGCTCCAGGAAGGACGCACAGCGGCCGATGATCGCCTGCATCCGTGGGGAGGGCTGGCCGGCAATATGCCACCGTATATCTTATCGAACAAGACTCTGAAAAAGCTTCAATCGATTTGGCCGTAGCCGAACGAGAGCGTTAAATGCGGGAATAGGAGCTTTCAGACGGCGCGACGATTGGGAAACAGCTGCCTCTCAATGGCTCGTTCCCCACGGGCAGAGTCTCCGGGTGTAAACTGCCCTTGCGATAGATTCCACCTCTCGAACCTGCTGATCGTCTGACTCGTTCGAAGTTCGAGCGGCGTTATGAGGCCCTGCCCCACCTCAAGAAGACTGAATGAATCGAGGGATCTGTCTACGCGCCTTCACCCGATAGTCATGAAGGACACGGCCGCCAACATTCGGCATTAAACCCCTGGCTTGGCGTGTTTAGCGCTCCCACTCCCGGACTTAAGGTTGGCGATAATGCCGCTGTTCGGTTGGATCTCGACAATGAACCGCAGCGGGACCTCCTTGATGTGTAGTTATGACCATCATGGTTATTTATAGATAGCGCCTATCCCCGCCACAACATCCCGTGCGCCAAGGGTTGGCATCAATTCGTTCTCCTTCGCTGTTCAACCCTACCCACGTCACTCCTAAAGTGACCCGGACATATCTCAGCTTGACCTATGCTCTGACATAGTTAGCCGTCACAGCCGGAACGGCATGGGGTTTGCTTAATGCAAATCGTCAGACGCTCCTCGGGTCTGCCTGCGGTTTACGAGAGAGAAATTCAATTGCCGGTCCGCACATGACGGCATAGGCGACCCGATAGATTTTTCGATAGGGGTCGGTCACCTGGCAGCACCATTCCGGAGCCATCGGAGCGACCTGGACCGTGACCACACAGTGACGCATGTGTAAGGGGTACGAGGACCGATGGTCTATTTGTGAAAAGTAAAGGTAGCCATAGTTTGGGAGACCGCATCGTCCCCTTGGGCCTGAAGAGGTTACTTGAGCCGCCACATTTCTGTTGACAACAGGAATCCGCTCTCCGTACACTCGCGCCAACACACTCTTACGTTGGCCTGTTTATGACCGCTATTCAAAGCATGAGTCGACACCGAGGACACGCCCATGCGCTCTACCGCCATGATCCTCTCAGACATGCGGTTAGCCATTAGTTGCCTTTCGGCCCAAGCCAGATTTTGGACGGGGCCACAGTTCCTCATCCGATCCTAAGCCCTCCCTAAGGGGGTATTCCTAGCTATTACTTGTGTCTCTTGTGTCTTGGCACATGCCTTCAGAGCCTTTGTCTGGTGCTGAAGATGTGTCCTAAAGCAACTCTGATCATATATCGGCCTGACACCTTCACATCTTTGCAACAGACCAGTCACTCAGTTCCATCACGACATTCATGGGCGATCGTGTAGCACAAGAATTACTCCAGCGCGGCACGGAGAGGAGCGTGGTCATGCGAGCGATTATCATCCTGAGCAGCCTTCTCGGCGCCCTCCTTGGGTGCACGGGAATGAACTCCTACGTCGGACAGGACTCCCAGCAACTAATGACTCAGGCCAAACAATATCTCGACCAGCAGCGCTATGATGAGGCGATTTCCGCCTATCGTGAAGCGATCCGCGGTGACCCGCAAAATGCCGTCGCCCACTACGGCCTGGGGGTTGCCTACAGCCGTACGGGGGCAGACGACCAGGCGATCGCCGCCTATCGGGAGGCCGTCCGCCTCCAACCGACCAATGTCGATGCCTACTACGGCCTCGGCGTGGCAGCTGAACGAAAGGCCTATGATGACGAAGCGATCACCGCCTTTCGTGAGGTGATCCGGCGTCGGCCCGAGGACGCCATGGCCTACTACGGCTTAGGGGTCGCCTCGGAGCGTCAGGGTCAGGACGAGCAGGCGATCAATGCCTACCGCGAGGCGATTCGGCTCAACCCTAGCCTGGCCGACGCCCATTATCATCTCGGGATGATCTATGCCCGGGGACGACAGGATGAGCGCGCGATTGCCGCCTATCGGGAAGCCATCCGCCTCCAGCCCAGCTATGCGAATGCCCACTACGCCCTGGGTTTGCTCTACACCAAACAGGGCCAGAATGACCAAGCCCTCGAGGCCTACCGTCAGGCCCTGCGCCTGCACCCAAATCACGCCAATGCCTATGCCGGTTTGGGGGTCATCTATATCCGTGCCCGCCAAATTGATCAGGCGAAGGAGGTGTACCAGCAAGCCTTACGCCTGAATCCAAATTTGCCCAGTGCCTCCTACGGGATATGGGCTCTCCATAGGCTGGAGGGGGAGACATCGGAGGCCCAACGAGCCTGGAAATCATATCAGGCATTGGTGCCTGGGGCAGGGCCAGAGCCAGACGCTGACTTCGCGAAGACGGGGACGTCGGGGCCGTCTGCTCCCGTCGCGGTGGCGGTGTTGGTCAGCCAGCTCCTTACCGAATCTCCTGTCGCTGAGGCATCCGTCCTCGTGAAATCTTCTAGCCTACCTCCCCCTGAGCCCCCTCCCACGCCAGGACCAGCGGTCACCGTGGCTGAGGCCCCGCGGCCCTCGCCGGAACGATCCACGGAGGCTGCCACAAAGCCGGCGCCGACCATCGCTGCACCTGAACCGCCTCCACCGGCCGTGCCAGCGGTCACCGTGCCTGAACCCCGTCCCGCACCAGCCCCAGTAGTCGCTGCTCGTGAGACTCCTGGTACCCCCGCGCCGCGCGGGTCGGCAATTGGCATGACGGCGTATACGACTAGTGAGCGGCGCAACGCCTTGGTGATTGGCAATGCGGCCTATCGCAATGACCCATTGCGCAATGCCGTCCACGATGCCACGGATGTGGCCTCGACCCTCCGACAGCTTGGGTTTGAGGTGGTGGAGCTGCATGACGCCGCACACCAGCAGATGGAGGAAGGGGTCGAACAGTTCACGCGCCAGCTGGGCCGGGGGGGGATGGGATTATTCTATTTTTCCGGCCACGGGGTGCAGGTGAACGGCCAGAACTACCTCATTCCTGTCGATGCCAGGATCAGTCGCGAGAGCGATATCAAATACCAGAGTGTGCAGGTCGATTGGGTGCTGGACCGCATGCGCGACGCCGGCAACGAGCTGAACGTTATCGTCCTCGATGCGTGCCGGAACAACCCTTATGCACGCAGCCTGCGCACTGCACAGGCTGGCCTGGCGATGATGCAGGCGGTCAGCGGCTCGTTGATCGGCTACGCCACTTCTCCAGGCACGACGGCGGAGGATGGCCCTGGACGGAACGGCACCTATACTAAACACCTGTTGCACTTTATGCAGGTGCCGGGTCTCAGCGCCGAGCAAATGTTCAAAGAGGTCCGGGTGGCCGTGGCCCAGGAGACCGGCAAAAAGCAAATCCCGTGGGTGTCCACCTCACTCCTCGGCGACTTCTACTTCACGAGGAAATAGGCGGCATAGACCAGAAAGGAGCTTAAGACCTTCGCGACATTTCAGCAGCGTATTTATGCTTTTCTCGTGCCCTCATGCATGTTAAGCTGTGGCCAGTTGCGCAGGACTGCTGTAGTTCTATAGGAACGTCCAGAGACTGGGCTCGGCTCATGGAAGAGCAAAGTAGCGCAGGGAAAAGTTTAACGTTTGAACAGCTAGCTGACTTGCGGGAAAAAACCGAAACAATCGCACAACTCCTGCAAAAACAGCTAAAAGCCTATCTGGACACACTGCGGCCTCTCCTGGCACCGAGGAGATTACTGGGGAAATATACCGGCGTGAAGGAGGATGTGAGCGGGTCGGATAGAGCCTTTGCTCAGCTCCAGGAGCAGTACAAAGCCGTCTGTGCGAACCCGTTTGCCTTGCCGCCGGAATTGGACGCTGAGCCCTTGTCGAACATAGACACTCGTCTTGACTTATATCCGTGGGAGTATACCCACCAAGCTCAGGGCGAGCGCGAAAGCAAGCTCCTGACGATCACCTCCCCGGTGCGTTGGGTCCTCACCTACAGCTCGGAGTATACCGTCTCTCAAGTGTCGCAAACCCTGGCCACTCGGGAACAGCGCCGCTCGGACGCTATGCGCCAGTTCGTGGTCAATGCGCTGGTCGTGCACGCCATGCTGGCAAGATTCCCAGGCATTGCCCAGCTCCTGACCGACCTGCGCTACGACATCCAGACGGAGAAGTCGCGAGCCTTGGGTGATCTCCCCCTCGTCACCGTCCGTTCCTGTTTACCCTCTTTCCGTCCGGCGGACAACCTGATGTTGACGGCGGTCCGATTCTCGGGAGTGCCTGCCTTCATTGAGCTCATCGATCTCGAAGCGCTGAGCGCGTTACCGGATCCCCTCAAACTTCGCATCGAACAGATCCTCCTGTGAAAATTGGTTTATTTGGTAATTGCCGCTGGCGGCTTGGCGGTGGGGAGAAGGGACATCAGCGTCGTGAGGGTGGAGGGCACGTCGGGGCGCAAGGCGACCCTGACCGAACTCACGCGGTAAGTCTGCAAGGTCATGCCGGGCTGCTGCCGCTCGGCCGGCGCATAGGACTCCAGAAAATCGCTCGGCGTGAACGTGCGCGACCCGCCGCTGAACTCGTGCAGGAATCGTAGAAAGCCGCCCTGGCCTTTATACCGTTTTGAAATCGACATGGACGATACCGGGGATACAGTAATGCCGACCGCGGTGGCCCGATCCACACAACGCCGATCGCAGCCCATGGAGACGGTGATCACGGCGTCGCTGCAACTGTCAGCGGACCAGAAGACGGTCGTCCCGGTCTCCGTGCCCTCTTGCGGCCGATTACTCGCCTTGAATGTTTTGGCCTCACACTCGATCTGAAATTCGGTCTTCTCCTCAAGGAGATTGATCTGGCTCGAGATGACCGAGCTCTGAATAAAATCGACCCGCACGCGATAGGGTGTTTTTTTCCCCACTTCGAGGATCGGTTTGAGTTGCTTTTCATCCTTCAAGGTCTTCAGAAGTGATGGCGCGAGCGGCACCTCTTCCCCTAACGATTGGGCCAGGCGTGACTCGTTATCCCCCAAAAACGGTTTGGCGAACTTGTCGACGAATTCCCGCACCTTGCCTTGCGGTCCATAGAGGAATTCGGCCTGCTCAAACTCAGACAGGCCTTTGGTAGGGGCCACGACATTTTCGGCCCAGGCCTTTTGCATAAACTCACCACACCCTTCCAGGATCACTTTCCAGGCGATGAGCACCGGTCGCTCGAGTAGAGGCCAGACGGATTTCCCCAGTGTCGCATCCGTGGACCCTTCCTTTTCTTTCAGTTGGCCGATCATCCACCAGGCTTTAAAGATCGGGTGCGTCGACTTCTCGGACGGCCGGCCTTCCTGGAATGCCGCCTGCGCGAGCTGGAAACTCTTCTCGATGGGTATATCCTGGCCAAGCTGCTGGCGAATCTCTTTGAGCGCGTTCAAGTATGCCGTGCGGCTTTCAGGGCGCAGATACTGTAGCAGCGTACGAACCCAATCGGGCACGCTGGGCTCCATTCCTGCCTGAGGTGCATCTGGTGGTGGGCTTGGAGGTGGTCGTTCCCACAGACGACTCACGGTGCCCCAAGCGGTCTTGAACACTTGCACGAATTTTCCGGTTGATTTCTCCTCAGCCGCCTGACTGAGAGAGACTTCTGCGCCCATCATCAGCGGGAGTAGTGGCTTGACCTCATTCACTGTGACGTCGACAATGCGGTTGTAGGGGGATTGTTCGTTCAGTAACATCAGGGCCAGCTGGCGGCGCTGGTCACGTGTCCGCCACCAAGGGGTTTCGCCTTGGGGAAAATCCGCTAGAAACTGCTGCCACTGCCCGAAATACTGCCGACGGTACTCTTCCTCGAACCTTTTGAGTAGGGGGTTCAATTCAGGCACCGCATCAGCGGCACGCTCGATAAAGGGGGAAATACTCTGCTTCCAGGCGGCGGATGTGTATGCACCATCGACCTGCAGGCTTCTCCGGCCATCCCGGCTTGGACCGCCCTTCCAGAAGGCCTGAAGCGTGACCGGCGTGTAAGTTTGATTGGCCCAGAGCAGAATCTGTTGTGGGGCGAACCGCTTCACCGAAAACCATTGTCGCAGTCGATCGGCATGGGCTGTCTGCTCCTGCCGTAAGACCTCCTCCGATCCCACCGCCCACGAGAGATAGGCCTCATAAGTGGTTTGCAAATCGGCAACGAGCGCCGGCGCAGGCGGCTGTTGTATTCCCGCAGTCAACATGAGCCGGTAATCCGGCTGCAGGTCCTCCCCGATTGGCTTGGGACATGTGTAAGCCCACAGACACCTGTTGATCAACTCGATGCGCTTGATGAGCAGCAAGGCTAAAGAGACCGTTTCGGAGCCGCTGATCAGCTGTTGACCGAGGTTAGCATCGAGGGGAGCCAGCACCTCGGATTGAAACTTCGCGATATAGCGCTGACGTAACTCCCCCTCCAGCGTACCACTCCGGTTGAACACCAGTTTGCTCCAGGCAAACCGTTGACGATTCTGGTCGACAAGTCCCTGGACGACTTGCCGGCAGCTCTCCGCCTGTACCAGCTGTAATGCCGCCCCCTGCGAACCGGGTGTGGCTGCACAGGGGCCTTGATCGACCGAGCCGAAAACCGTCCGATCGCGAAAAAACGTCCAGGTCAACAATAGAAGCAGGAGCACAGAAAACGCGGCGCTCACTCCAAAGATCGAAAGATGCCTGAACAGTCTCCCACGGATCGCCCGGCCCGTGCGTCGGGCGAGGTATTGGTCCCGCGGCAGGATGACGCTAAACAAGTCATGCAGAAAATGAGGTTGGCTGCCTGGCGCCAGCGGACTGACCGGGTGTGTGAAGCGCAACTGGCGGCGGACGAGGGACTGGGGAGTCCCCTGCTGCTTAGCGCTGCTGAAGAAGAGCCCCCGAAAGAAGGGGCGATGTTGGAACGGGTTTTCCACCACGAGCGCCTCTACAAAGACGCGTAGAGGCTGCAGTAGGGCGTCAAATTCCTCGGGGAAGCAGTAGATCTTCTGGCGCAGTGTGGCCGGGGGCAACTTCTCAGCGTTGAAAATCGACAGACGCAGCTGCCTCAAGCGTTCGACTGACTTCTCGTGCACGGATTCGAGGAGTTGTGCCGCGGTTCTTTCAGACGGCTGTTGATCCGCCCCAGGCCTGGTCTCCCACATAAACCCGAAGGCCTGCTTCTGGACGGGTTCCGGCAAGCACCCGAAGAACTCCGTAAACCCCTCGATCAGGTCGCAGCGGGTGATCAGGAGATAGACCGGGAAATCGACGCCGAGCTCTCGGATGGCCTCATCGATGCGTTTCCGCAGTTCCCCCGCCTCGAGCCTCAGTTCCTCTTCTCGCGCCGTCGCCAATAGGTCCGCCCCGGCGGCGACGATCAGTCCGTTGATCGGCAGCAGTTCACGATAATAGCGTAGCAACTGAAGGAATCGGAACCATTGGGTACTGTCACGCTCTCCTTTGGCGGGCAGGGCATAGCTGCCGGCCGTGTCCAGCACGATCGCGGTGTTGAAAAACCACCAGTCGCAGTTCTGCGTCGGCGCGTCGGCACTCAAGGTAGGGCGCTCGAAGGGCGGAAATGAGCTGGCCACCGCACGCAGCAGAGTGGTCTTGCCGGATTGGCTGGGGCCGATCAGCAGATACCAGGGGACGGCATATAGCGGGAGGCCCCCCTTCTTCCTGAGGTCCGGTGATTGCTGCAAGGTCCGGATCGCCTCCTGCATCTGCTCGCGCAATCTGCGTTGATCATCCGCTACTCCGTCCCCCGGAATGGCTGTATCTGCTGCACGCAACCCCGTGAGGAACCGCTGCTCCCGGTAGCGCGCCAGAAAGTCTCGGAGCGCCCTGGAGCCGGTGAAAACCACCAAGATGATCCCCAGCATCAGGAGGATGAAATCGCCCCACCAGGCCCACTGGCCGACGTATCGGCCCCCACGTTCCCACCACCCGAGGGTGATGGCGATGGCGATCGCCGCGACGATAGCGATAGCCCCCAGAAAGAAACTTCTGCCCAGACGCGGCTTTGCTTTCGGCAAATCTTGCTGGACGCTCACGACAATGATCTCCGCGACACCGTGGCCCCTCGCCTCAGGTACGCCGACCTCCCGAGGCTGAGCCTTACGGCCGGTCTTGAGTCTGAATGAAGTAGAATGTCGCAGCGACGTCTGCCGTCGATAGGTCTTTTGGCAATGCCTGATGGAGGTCTTGCAGGTACGTTCTCACGGGTTCTGCTTCAGGCCTTGACTGTGAGAAGAGCGGCGCTTTACTGGCGATGACCGTCACGAGGTCGCGCCCGAAGGGTGGTAATACCGACCACTGCCGCGGCCCATTCAGTTGCCCCACCGTAGACGTTCTGCCCGGCCCCAGGCGGTTGGACGTCTCCTTCGCGTTCGGAAAGAGGTGACCCACCGTCTCATCGGTGCTGTAGTAATCGACATAGACGTAGCTCTCAAACTTTGTGGGCGCTTTGACCTCGACGATGAAATTCTCCTTATGGTAGTAGAGCGGCGGATCGCCAGGTTTATCTAACCGTGCTGTAAGCCCAAACGCTTGTTCTTCACCGCGTTTTTTGAAAGGCTCGAGGAGGTCTAACACCTCACAGAAGGGCCAAGCAACCACTTCAAAGGCATCCTTGACCTGGAGCCTCCTGTCAAGACTCTGCAGCCCCTGGCGAATATTCGCGCGCTGGGCCTCACTGGCCACCCTGCCGCTCAGCGTGACGACACCCGCCTGCTCGTCGATAAGGGACACTCTCGCGCACTGCAAGACCTTCGGATGGCTGTCCAGCCATTGCTGCACCCTCTCTGCCAGCGGGATCAGGGGCGGTTTGGGAGGGAGCCAGAACCAGTAGAGCAGGGCCAGCACAATCGGGACGAGGATGAGCAGCGGCAGTCCGGCCTTTAACAGCAGATCCGTCCAGGGTTGTTCGATCTGGCCGCTCGTAGGCACCCGGACTTCATAGGGCTGTGGCGTGAGCTTGCCGACGTCCTCGATATCTTCCACTGGCAGGGATACGTGTCGGGCCTGCTCGTGGCGGATTTGGTTCAACTTAAGCTCGTCCTCGAGGCCGAGGAAGTATCGCCCACTAAAGCCCAGGCCGAGACAGACGTAGTAGACATCCCGGATCGACTTCTGCTCGGGCCGCAGCCGTTCGAGCCGTTCGAAGAACTCTTCACCGGCATTCCTGGTCTGGAAGTACTCGAGCTGGAGGGGAAGCGCATTCCACTCGGCATGATGCTTCCAACTCGAGTGCTTGAGGATGGTTTCATCCGCCCACGCGATGACGGCAAAGGCAGCGTCCTGGTAATCGCGATCCGGCAGCCCTTCACGCCTGAGCGTGGCCTTCTCCTGTTCCAACAGCGCGGCGATCTCCCGGCGGGTCTGCTCGTGTGACGGTTGGAACTGCCCCTGTTGGTTGGCCTGTTCGAACAGCAAGACATAACTGATCAACTTAGAGAACAACTCTCGGCCATTGGCCATGAAGGTCTTCCTATGACTCGAAGAGCACCATCAGTTGCATCTCCGTTTGCTCCGGTGGGACTTGGCAAAACACCGCGATGTTTTGGCGCTGTTCGATTCTACTCCATAAGTTGGTGTGGTGGTCCAGCTCAAAGTAACTGCTATGGGGGCGTCGTGGCAGTTCCGCGGGAGGCGTTTCCAGATAGCGTACCATGAGGCCCGGAAGGGCGCGCTGCCGTAATGCCCCCATCTCCTCGCGGGAGCAGACTTTGCCGGTGCCCGTCAACAGATGCTCGAGCTCGCGAGGCGGGAGATCCGCCTTGATGACGAGATAATAATGATTCTTCCCTTCAAAGAACCGCCGTTCAAGATTGGCCGCAAAGTATTCGCCGTCGAAGACCAGCGGCACTACGTACTCAGGCCCTTTGGTCAGCTCATCGAGGAGCTCCTTGGCGATTTCGATAGCCGCATTGAAGCACTCCCAAAGCTGGTCGTGGCGGTAGGCAGGCAGGGGGCCACCGAGCACCGATACGGTTTCGGAGAAGGTGGACAACTCTCCCACGAGCTGACGCAGCAGCGCATAGAGCACAGTGGGGTGCGTCTCCTGAACTTCGAGGTGATGATGGAAGAGGGGGATGTAGCGATTAAGCATTTGCATGATCAGCAAATAGGCAGTCTCGCGTGCTCCCATCTCCATGTTCTGAATTCGGTATTGACGTTTGTACTCGGTAAACTCGCGCCCTTTGGCCGTCAGCAAATCACGCATCTCTCGAAGCATGCTCGCCAACACGGGGGAGGCATGGATCGACACCGAGGGCGGGACGTAGCGCCTGGAGAGCACAGCGCCCTGGCCCTGCGCCGCCCGTAACACTTCGGCGATCTTCACCAGCTCGTACTCTTGCGACTGCACGGCGGCGTCTTGATCGAATAACAGTCGCACCTCGTGCAGGAGATAATGCAAGGATGCACTCTGGCCATTTACGGTAAAGAAGTCCGGTGTATCACGTTCCTGTAAGCTATACCGCGGCTGTCCATCTGCCGGGCCGGCGTGACGGTCCAGCTGAGGGCGCAGAGACGCGTTGGCCTCCTCCCACTGGAGTCGTTTGATCCCGAGGTACACACCCACAGGACCTCCGCCTGGGTCGAGGACTTGTTCGAAGGAACGCGGAAAAATCCTGGCGTTGCTGGGCAGGCGTTCGCCTTGGAAGCGCACAAGCGTTCCTTCCCACGTGACCAGCTCACACTGCTCGATTTCGAACGTGAAATTGCGCAGGGCCGTCTCATTGAGGACGAGGGTCTTCACCCCCCAACAGAACGGTGAGAGCCAATGGAGGTAGCAGCGGAGCCGAGCCTCATGATAACTATCCTGCTGTTGGAAGTGTTGGGGCTGCAAGAACATGCCTTGGCCCCAAAAAATCGGGCGAAGCTGATCCATGACGTCCCTCCACCAACGCACGCACAGCACATGCCCCGACTGCAGGTCGCCATGTGGTTGGGAAATTGCCTAGTTGATCCCAAGATTGACGACTTCAACACGCCGATTTTTGTCTCTGCCTTCAGGAGTGTCGTTCGATGTAATCGGTTTACTCTTGCCATAGCCCCTAACGACGAGACGATCTGATTGGATAGGAAAATGCTGCACCAAATAGTGCTTAACGCTCTCGGCTCGCCTCTCTGAGAGGCGTCGATTATAGCTATCCGAGCCAATGCTATCGGTATGGCCCTCAATCTCGACGCGATAAGCGCTATACTGGGGGGTGGTTAAGACGCGACCAAGCTTGTCCAGATCGCTCGAGTAATTTTGCAGAATCTTGTCCGAGTTGAAGTCAAATAAAACATTCAGGGCGACTGACGGATTAGTGGATGGCGTGCTGGGAGGCGTTGATGGAGGGCCGGCTGGGCCGATGCCTCGCGTACGCACATCGGACCGGGCCTCGGGAAACAACGCTCTGCCCAGCTCTTCGTCAGTATAATTACGGCCGCGAAGATCCGTAAATGGCCCCCTTTCTTGGGCTGGCAAACTACCAGGCACGACCGATCCCAGTAGTAAGCCTAGGATGATCAACGAAATAAGGACTGTGTTAGGTCGCATGGTTTTTCCTCCTATCCGAAACGTTTAAGTGTCTAAGTCCAGGCATCTTTGATCTTTCAGTGCCCGTTGTCGTAACAATCCCGTCAGTGCAAGAGATGAAAGTCAGCCCTGCCAATCTTTGGAATTTGCCTGCGGCTACTTATGCTGATCGAGCTGCGGGACGGAGGCCACAGCAACCAATCTGTGCTATATCCTGGGCTCCAGGATGCGGAGCGGTTGAGTGCAAGTTCACTAGATAGCAGCGAGGAGGATGCTCGGATCACTCAGACGAGGCCGCTGGCAGGGCCGTCATCGTAGTGGATCTGAGCCGAATATTGAGAGGGAAAAGGCAGGCTGTCAAGCAAAAAATCTCAGCTTGTGCGTGCGATTGACAGTATTCGTCAGAGAAAAGATCTCATACTGGAGGCTCATGAGTAGCCCACGCCTCCCGTGCAAGGTCCACCCAACGATGTCTCGGCAGATCATTCACTCGCGCCAGGTGACATCGAAGACCCGGATAATCTCATCCCTGGCCGCTTGGTAGTTGACCCGCTTGCTGATGCCGAGGATTTCATGTTGGCTATACAGTGGCACCCAATAGGCCTGACTCACAATGGCGCGTTGCGCTTGCAGCAGACTCTGCTTGCGCAAGTTCTGGTCAAGGCTCGACCTCGCCTTGTCCAAGAGGGCTTCGAGCTGCGGATCGGTGCAATAGGTGAAGGGCTCAGAGCGGTGGAAGAGTGGATGTAGCAGCATGTCGGCATCGAAGATCGCGTAGCTCCCCCAGCTCCCCAGTACCAGATCGTTCAATTTTCCGGCTTGCTGATAGCTGGCGAAGGTGTTAACGTCCTCGAAGTGCTGGTTGTCGGTTCCGATCCCCACCTGTGCTAGATAGCCCATGATCGCCTCGGTCACCTGGCGCTGGCACATGATGCTGCCGTCGTAGGTATGCAGGTTCACCCGCACGCCCTGCGCATAACCCGCCTCAGCCAGCAGGGCCTTGGCCTTCGTAGGGTCATAGGCATATCGCGGGGCATCGCCATCATAGCCAAAATGCATCGACGTGACGCCTGTGGTGGTCCGCGCCGCTATGCCGCCGAGGATGTGGTAGATAATACCATCCACGTCGATGGCATGGGCGATGGCCTGACGTACCCGTTTGTCCTGCAAGGCGGTCTGCGAGGTGGGATCCCGTCCAAGGCAGTCGAAACCAAGGTACACCACACGCAGAATGGGAGCCATCGACACATAGGCTGTGCCAGACGCTTCGATCACTGCGATCTGCTCCGGGGGGACGGTGCGGATGATATCGACACCGCCAGCCAGCAGTTCGGCGATTTGCGTCTGCATCGCGGGAATAGTGCGGAAAATCACGGTCTTTACCGCTGGCGGTCCCTGCCAATAGTCGGCGTTGGCCTCCAGCACCACTGGCTGTCCTTTGGTCCACGATACGAACTTATATGGCCCGGTCCCCACTGGTTTTTTCGCGAGTCCGGTGTCGCCGACCTCCTTGGCATAGGCCGCTGGGACCATTTGAAAATTGGTCAGGCGTTCCGGGACGATGGGGTGAGGCGCTTTGGTGATCAGACGCACGGTGTAATCGTCGGCCACGTCTACCCTGGCGATCCAGTCGATGTTGCCGCGTTGGGGTGATTTCTGGTCCGGGTTCAGCACACGCTCGACATTGTACTTCACCGTGGCCGCGTTGAAAGGTTCGCCATTATGAAACTTCACGCCATGCCGGAGCTTGAATTCCCAAGTCAGCTCATCAACTAGACGCCACGACTCCGCCAGATGTGGCACGGGCCTCATGGTCGTCGGATCACGTGAAATGAGATTGTCAAAGAGCTGCCAGCCGACGATCAACATCCCACGAATGTTGTGCATATGCGGGTCCAGGGCGGGGACATCGGCACCCAGGGCGACCACAACCTGTCCCTTGGGCACCCTCTGCGCTGCAGCGCCGAACACCACCACAACCGAGATCACCAGCGTAACCGAGAGCATCTTGAGGCACTGCGTCGGCATGGGGCTCCTTCCGAGTTCCCTCTACATTTCTATCCAGGTTTTGACGCCTGTGCTCCTACGGGGAGGGGCCAGAGGGGGCGTGAGGCACTCGTCACACAACACGATGTTGCACACGTCCGTCAAGGAATGCCCCGACGTTGGCGGCACAGAGAAGCAGCCCATTCATCAGGGCCTCAGGCGTGGTGCCGGAGGTATGAGGTGAGAGTACGATATTGTGCAGGGTGAGGAGAGGATCGCTGGGATCGATCGGTTCCTGCTCGAACACGTCGAGCCCAGCGCCCGCGATCGTCCCATCGCGCAACGCCTCATAGAGAGCCTTCTGATCGACTAACTGGCCACGCGCGGTATTGATGAACAACGCCGTCGGCTTCATCAGCGCCAACTCCTTGGCGCCAATCAGGCGCTCAGTCGCGGGGGAATAGCGCAGATGCAGCGAGACGACATCGGCCTGCCGCAGGACATCGGTCATCGCCTCCAGATAGCGCAAGCCGACGGCTTCGGCCTTCGCAGGATCAGGGTGATAGGTCCAGGCGATCACCGGCATGCCGATGCCCTTCCCTAATTGGGCCATACGTAAGCCAATGACGCCGGTGCCGAGGATCCCCAGGGTCTTCCCGGCCAACTGCGTGAGCATACCGCGCACCCACTTACCCCGTTTCACCTGGGCATCGAGGAACGGGACTTTACGCGCGACGGCCAACATCAGGGCCAGTCCCTGTTCTGCGACGGAGTCGGTGGCGGTGTTCGGCGTGTTGGTCACGACGATTCCAAGAACTTTGGCCGCCGGTAAATCGACATTATCCGTGCCCGTCCCCCAGACAGCCAGATGTTTGAGGCCGGGGCAAGCCTTGAGCACCTCAGCGGTAAATTTGCAATAGGCACGGATGTTCACCACCGTGTGGGCGCCATGAATACGGGTAATGAGCTCGTCCTGGGAGTCGGGACGTGAGGTGTATATGTCCACATGACCGTACGCCTGTAAGGTTGCCAACGCTGGCGTCCCTGAAATCACCGGTGGAAAATCGTCGGGGATAACAATCTGGGCGTGTTCCTGGGGCATCCTCCTCTCCTCAGCTCAGATATTTGACCGCCAGCTCGCAAAAGAGCTCGATCGATCTCAGGTATGTGTCGATCTCGACATACTCATTGGGTTGATGCGCAAGCTGTGGAATGCCCGGGCCAAAGATCAAGAATGGGGCACCGCTGGCGGGCTGAAAGACGCTGGCGTCAGTGGCATACCCTGGCGTGGCCTTGGGGGTCTCGCGTCGGCCTTGAGCCTCGAGAATGGCCAGCGCCGTCTTGACAATCGGCGCCTGCGGATCGCTGGCGACCGGCCCCCGTTCGGCGATCACGCGCATCTCATAGGTGAACTGGGGGATGGCCTCACGCAAGCCATCCAGCGTCTGCCGAATATCTTGCAGGACGTCCTCATGCTGCATACCGGGCAGAGTGCGCAAATCGATGGTCGCCGTGCAGCGGTCGGGCACGACATTCGTTTTATTCCCGCCAACGATCGTCCCGACATTCATGGTCGGCTTATCGAATAATGGATGCGGCTGGAAAGGCAGGGAGAGTCGTGTCAGGGCGTGCAGGGCCGTGGTCATATGCATCACGGCGTTGATGCCCAGGTCGGGCATCGATCCGTGTGCCGTTTTGCCATAGGTGGTGATTTCGAGCCAACAGGCACCTTTCTCGGCGATATACACCTCGAGATTGGTCGGCTCGCCGATGACGATGGCCCCAACGCCTTGCAGACCACCGGCCTGCACCCATGATTTGGCGCCAAGCGCGCCCGTCTCTTCATCGGCAACGCCCGACAGGATCAGGTCTCCCTTGAGGTGCACGCCAGCCTGCTTCAATGCATCTACCGCCATGACCATCGCCATCAACCCACTTTTCATATCGGAGGTGCCACGACCATAGAGTCGGCCGTTCACCCGCACCCCTCCAAACGGGTCGTGCGTCCAGGGGGTATCGCCAACGGGGACGACATCAAGATGCCCATTGAAGACGAGTGCGGGCTTCTCGCCCGTCCCGCGCAGGACGGTCACGATGTTGGCGCGATTGCCGCCGAGGTCGTCCACGCGAGGGCTGAACCCCTTGCGCTCCAGTTCCTCTGCTAGCCAGTCAGCGGCTAGTTTCTCATTGCCGGGAGGATTAACGGTGGCGAGCTGCACACACTCGGTCAGCAATCGAACCGCCGCATCATGATCGATAGGATACATAGAACGTTGCTCCTTGGAAGGATTCTCACCGCCCATCTCCCTGGAGATGGCCCCACATGGTCAGGCCGTCTACAATCTTGGCGTCTGGCTCGGGAGTCTATCCTAGAAACGCGACGAAGTATACGCTCTTGCACTCCCTCTTTCCACTTCTACCCCCGCCCTGCTCCTCTCCCGGTGGGAGAGAGCACCGCCTGATGGGGGGAAGAATCGGCTATCCCACAGCTCCCCAGCTCACCGCGCGCGTGAGGTGCACTGCGATCATGGGATTTTCCTGGATCGCCATGTGATGATACTGAGGGTACTTCTCACGTAGGGCCGCTACCGCTCGCTCAAAGGACGACCCGCCGGTGAGGATCTCCGCTCTCCCATGCAAAATGACGTAGGCGAGCTGTGTCCAGTCGTCGCTGTAGTCATCGATCACCAACGCAACATGTGGATTGTCCTGAATATTCTTTAACCGCTTGAGCCGTTGGACAGGTACCCGTTTGGGCTTCGCATCGGTGGGGGAATACACCGTCTCTCCGGCCACGATGTAACAGATCGGCAGCACCAGTGGGCGTCCGGCGTCGTCAACCGTCCCCAGCCGGGCGACGCGATGTGCCCGCACGAACTCCTGCACTTGTGGCGACCAGTCGAGCATGTTCATCCCCTCCGTCCGTCGCTGACCACGACCAGCGCGCGAAATCGTGTATAATGGCGCCGTTTGCCAGATGTTCTATGCTTGCGGTCTTGCGTGATATCATCCAAGGAGGCTTCTGATGCCGGAACAACTCTCGAAGCAAGAGCTTGAGGCGCTGCGAACGATTACCACCCCAACCATTGCCAACGCGATTGAAGTATTCAATATTCAGCCGCGGAATACTGGCTTCATGACCCCAGACATCCACTGCATTCTACCCGAACTGGGAACCATGGTCGGCTATGCAGTGACCTGCGCGATCAGGGCCGAGCTGCCGCCAGCCCCTGGACGAGAGGTGTCGCGGCCAGAATGGTGGGATTATATCGCCACGATTCCCGAACCACGGGTGGTGGTCGTGCAGGATCTCGATCGGCAACCCATTGGGTCCATGTGGGGTGAGGTCAACGGCAGCATTCATAAAGCTCTTGGCTGCATTGGCACGGTGACGGATGGAGGCGTCCGCGACCTTGACGAGGTCCGCGCCATGGGTTTCTACTATTTCGCCTCCTGTATCCTGGTCTCACACGCATACATACACCTGGTTGATTTCGGCAATCCAGTCAAAGTCGGCGGCATGGTCGTGAAACCAGGGGACATCATCCATGGTGACCAGCATGGAGTGGCCACCATCCCGATGTCTATCGCCGCACAAATTCCCGAGGCGGTGGCCAAGGTGGAGGCGCGGGAGCGTCCCCTCATCGAGGCCTGCCGCGCCCCGAATTTTACCATCGCGAAGTTGAAGCAGGTGTGGCAGCAGGTTCGCGGCTATGCTTAAGTTTTCGTGGTGACCATCATCTCCCCATGTACGGTCCTCGTGGGCGCCTGTTTGGGGGGCCCAGCGGAGGCGGCGGCGGCAAGGGGCGACCTTCACTGATGTCGAGCTGGCGCCGAGGCTGGACCACTGGTTGGCCGTCCGACACGACAATTTTCAGCAGCATGCCGGGTTGGAGCGAATCATTACCGCGCAGGCGATTCAGGCGCGCAACCTCCCAAGTGGTCTCCTCAGGAGCCATGACTTTCTCCCGAATGCTGGCGATCGTTTCCCCCGCCTCCACCTGATACAGCGCGAGACGCCGACGGTCGTGGCGTTGCCCGAAGGGAAGCCCCACGAGATGCGTTTTATAGGCTTCTTCGCCAAAGTCACTAAATGACTGCTGCGAAACCAGTAGCTGGGCCATGATCTCGGCCTTAGCGATGCGTGCCGCGGTTTCAGGGTGGGTGGCCAGTAGCCCGTGATACCCTAACCCGGTCAAACGCTCACGGGTTCGCAGGCTGCGCAGAAAGGTCGCCAACCCACGGGGGTCATAGCCCGCCTGCGCCATCATCAGCAGCCCTGACTCGTCGGCCTCCAGCTCCGCCTCCTGGTTGTAGCTGCTTAAGATCGTCGCTAGGGCTGCACTCACACCCAGCGGCGCATTACCAAGATGATTGTCAGCATTGCCCATCGTGGCCCCCAATGCTATGGCCCCGAGGCCGAGAACTTGATAGGCCAGCGCCCGCGTCTGTTGTTTGGCCACATCACGGTGGGAAATGTGCGAAATCTCATGCGCCATAACCCCTGCCAACTCAGTCTCGCTGTTCAGTTGTACCAACATTCCACGTGTGACGTAGACATATCCACCGACCGTAGCGAAAGCGTTCTCCTCGGCTATATCCACGATCTTGACGCGGTATTCGAATGAACGTGGACTGCCTGCCCGCACCAGTCGCCGCACGATGTCGCTGACATATGCCTGCAACTTGGGCTCAGTGTAGAAGCCCAGCTTATTGCCGATCTCGTCGTCCAGTTTCCCCCCGGTTTCGATCTCCCCGCTCTCACTCATGAGGGTGAATCCAGCAGCAACAGCCTCGTACGGCAAGCTCAAAAGGCCTGCCCAGAACACTCCTACCAGCGCCATGACGCTGATCATGTGCGCATGGCTGGAATGACTCAGGGTTCTATACGCCATGCCTGCCCCTCCTCCAAAACCCACCCTCATGCAGGCTTTGCCCGACGATGCGTAGCGCTGTCTCACCGGCGCGCAGGTGGGAGAAACCGGAACTTATCACCCAGTGGTCGAGGCCCCCACTTCCAGTGGCTTGGCTGGCGTCGCTTTGAACGCCGGCATCACTTCTTTGGCAAACCAGCTCAACTGTTCAAGAATGATCTTCTTTGGTGTGCCTACGCTGCTGGAAGCGACATTTATGTATTCTAATCCTGGATACTTTTCCTCTAAACTTTTCAGATACTCGATGAACCCTTCGGGCGGCCCACAGTACCACGCCCCAGCTTTAACCGCCTCCTCCAGGGTGGGAATGCGTGCCTCGGCCCAACCGCCCCGGCGACCGATGGCCGTAATCTGTTCGGGGGTCAATCCTCGCACGAACCCCAGCGGTCCAAACATTTTGACATACTCTTCGTAGAACGGCGTGGCTTCGCGCATCGCCTTTTCGCGCGTGTCGGCTAGGTGGAACGACACGCCGATACACAGGTCTTCGCCAAGCTTGAGGTCGATGCCAGCTCGTTGTGCCGCCTCGCGATAGGCGTATATGGGCGCCTCCGCCATCAACGCCGAGCCGCCGCCAATGATGCCTCTGATGCGATGCTTGATCATGAAATCCAAACCTCGTGGCGTGGAGCTCACAATCGGCTGCCAACATTCGACCGGACGGCGGACCGGGCGCGGTACCAGGGTAATCTCTTCAAGTTCGTAGCCGCGGTAGGGGACCCGCGGCGGTAGCGTGTAGTATTTCCCCTGATGTGAAAATGACTCTTCATTAAACGCTTTGAAGATGATATCGACCTGCTCCTCGAAAATCTCGCGATTGGCCTCGGCGTCAATCAGGGGTCCGCCAAGTGTTTCCACCTCACGCGTATGATAGCCGCGGCCGACTCCGAAGATCACCCGTCCGTTGGTCAGGTAATCGGCCGTGGCAAAGTCCTCGGCGAGCCGCAAGGGATGCCACATCGGCGTAATGTTGAAGCCGCAGCCGAACTTCAGGCGTTTGGTCACGTGGGCCAGATGCACACTCAACATGAGCAGATTGGGAAGGCATTCGTACCCTTCACGTTGAAAGTGATGCTCGGCATACCACAAGATGTCATACCCCAACTCATCCATAAGCTGAGCCATGGCCTGGGTCTTGTCGAAGACTGTGACGAGATGGTCGTTCGAGTACCACCGCTCATTGACCGGTGTGGCGTACTGACCCCTGTCTTCAAAATCCACGTGGCCAGCGAATAGAGTCGAAAAAGCCTTGAGCATTGACGTCTCCTCGACGGGTCTCAACCACGTCATTCTGCACCGCGGCACCGACCGGAATGACGACAGGTAAAGGGTTTGTTACGCCTCGCGCGTCAAATAGTGGATGAACACCTCGCGTCCTTGGTCATCCGTTTCAGTATCTTGGCGCAGTAGACGCACGGCTTTGGCCGATTTCGCCCAGCCCTGAATATCCCCAAGCGAGTTGCGGTCTGTTGCGACCACTTTGAGGATGTCGCCGGCATTCAGTGTAAGGATTTCCTGCCGGGCTTTGATCAAAGGATACGGGCAATTCTCGCCGCGCACATCCAGGGTTTTGGCGGGTTGCATAGATTCGCTCATGGACCCCCTCTCCGGAGTCGCGTCACGATCGCCAACGCGCTCTCGCGCTCGGTTGCGTTATGGTCGGCTGCGCAAGGAATGGGTCATCGACGGCCCACCGATATACTACCGCCAATCTTACACGAAGTGGCCTGCCGGTCAACCCTTTTTGCGTAGCTGCTGATTTACCTTGACACGTGGCCTCGCAGTTCGCAACAATGTCTTTACCGAACGATTGTTTGTTGACCTCCACGACGGTGCTGATCCGGTATGCGGTCTTTCGCTGGTTCCCCATTGCCCGCTCAGGCAAAGGATGATACGATATTTAGCGATGCTACGTGTGCTCAAGTGGCGGAAAATCCCGTCGTCGAGCAGATCATCACGAGAAGGAGAGCCATCGTGCGCGAGGTTGTCATTGTCAGTGCGGTGCGAACACCCATCGGCTCACTCAGCGGGGCATTGAGCAGCATCTCCGCCACTAAGCTCGGGGCTCTGGTGGTGGCCGAAGCCATCCGCCGCGCCACCGTCCCCAAGGAAGCGGTGGATGAGGTCATCATGGGAAACGTCATTGCCGCCGGACTGGGACAAGCCCCGGCCCGGCAGGCCAGTATCTATGCTGGGCTGCCGGAGAAGGTGGAAGCGTTGACCATCAACAAAATGTGCGGCTCAGGGTTGAAAGCGGTGATGCTAGGGGCGCAGGCGATCATGTGCGGCGATGCCGATATCGTCGTCGCAGGTGGTATGGAAAATATGACGCAAGCGCCTTATCTCCTCGACAAAGCGCGGTCGGGCTATCGTCTGGGGCATGGCCAACTGCTCGATAGCCTGCTCAGAGATGGCCTCATCGACGTCTACAACGATTGCCACATGGGGAACTGCGCCGAGCTCTGTGCCGACACCTACCAGCTTACCCGCGAACAACTGGATGCGTTCGCCATCAACAGCTATCAAAAGGCCATCAAGGCCCAACGCGAGGGCTTGTTTAAAGAAGAGATTATACCCGTTCAGGTCCCACAGGGTAGGCGTGAGCCGTTGCTGGTGGAGCATGATGAAGAGCCCACCCGGGTGAACTTCGAAAGACTGCCGCAACTCACCCCAGCCTTCAAGCAGGATGGGAAAGTGACAGCGGGAAATGCCTCCAGCATCAATGACGGCGCTGCAGCCGTCGTAGTCGTCGGACGCGACGTCGCCGATAACATGGGCTTGCAAGCGATGGCACGCATTGTGGCCTATAGCGCCCATGCCCAACAGCCGGAATGGTTCACCACAGCCCCGGCAGGTGCGATCACGAAGGTGCTGGCGCGGGCCGGTCTTGGGCTCGGCGACATCGATCTGTTCGAGATCAACGAAGCCTTCGCAGCTGTGTCGTTGGCGGTCAACCGTGAACTCGGATTGGATGCCGCCCGTGTCAACGTACACGGTGGTGCGGTAGCCCTTGGACACCCCGTTGGTGCCTCAGGGGCACGCGTGCTCACCACCTTGTTGTATGCGATGCGCGCCCGTGGCGCCCGTCGAGGTGTCGCATCATTATGTCTAGCTGGTGGGGAAGCGGTGGCGATGGTGGTGGAGTCCATCTAATCCCACCTTACCCGAGGGGTTCTGTATGACGTCTAGCGAGGAATCAGATCACTTGAATCGCGACAAGGCCCGTTGGCAGGAGCAGACGCTTGGGCCGGCCATCAGCCGTCTACCCGAGCGCAAGCCGGTGTTTAAAAACACCTCCGGCATTGAGCTCCAGGGCGTGTATACTCCAGCGGACCTGGGCGACTTCGACTATCAGCGCGATCTGGGATTCCCCGGTGAGTTTCCATACACCCGCGGCGTACACGCCTCGATGTATCGTGGCCAGCTGTGGACCATGCGCCTGTTCGCCGGGTATGGCACGGCAGAGGACACCAACCGACGCTACAAATACCTCCTGTCGCAGGGCAACAAAGGGCTGAGCGTCGCCTTCGATCTGCCGACGCTGATGGGCTGCGATCCCGACGATCACCTCTCGGCCGGCGAGGTGGGGAAATGCGGGGTGTCGGCGGCGTCATTAGGCGATATGGAGGCGCTGTTCGAGGGCATCCCTCTGGGCGACGTCACCACCTCGATGACGATCAATGCCCCGGCCGCTGTCTTGTTGGCGATGTATGTAGCCGTGGCTGAGGCGCAAGGCGTGCCGCTGGCCGCTCTCGGCGGGACATTGCAAAATGACATCCTGAAGGAGTACATCGCCCAGAAAGAGTGGATCTATCCCATCCGGCCGTCGATGCGCATCATCACGGATATGATCGCCTGGTGTACCGAGCATATGCCGCGCTGGAACACCATCAGCATCAGCGGTTTTCACATCCGCGAGGCCGGGGCCACGGCGGCGCAAGAGTTGGCCTTCACCCTGTACGATGGCTTTACGTACGTCGAGGAGGCCATGAAGGCCGGGCTGGACATCGACGATTTCGCGCCGCGGTTGTCGTTCTTTTTTAACGCGCACAACGATTTCTTCGAAGAGATCGCCAAATACCGTGCCGCCCGCCGACTATGGGCGCGGGAGTTGCAAAAACGCTTTCAGCCGAAGGACGAGCGCTCGCTACGGCTGCGCTTCCATACCCAGACCAGCGGTGAAAGCCTCACCGTCCAGCAGCCTTATAATAACGTCGTGCGCGTGGCCATCCAGGCACTGGCGGGCGTCCTGGGCGGCACCCAATCGCTACACACCAACGCGCTTGACGAGGCCTACGCCCTGCCCACCGAGCTAGCGGCCCGTATCGCCCTGCGGACGCAGCAGATCATCGCCCATGAAAGCGGCGTCACCAACGTCGTCGACCCACTCGGCGGCTCGTACTATCTGGAAACGCTCACCAATCAGATGGAAGCGGCGGCAAGCGACTATTTCCGCCGGCTAGATGAGCTGGGAGGGATGATCCGCGCCATCGAGACCGGTTTTCCGCAACGTGAGATCCGCGAGGCGGCATGGCAATACCAGCGGGAAATCGAGCGCAAAGAACGACTGATTGTCGGGGTCAACGAGTTTGTCATGGACGAAGAAGAGCCGCTGGACATCCTGGTGATCGACCCCGCCGTCGAGAAGTGCCAGATTGACCGTGTGCAAGAGCTACGCGCTAGCCGCGATCAGGCACGTTGGCAGGGCGCGCTCGAGGCGTTACGCAAAGCGGCCATCGATAAAGCTAACCTGATGCCGCCGCTGATCAATGCCGCCAAGGCCTATGCCACCGTGGGCGAGATCTGCAACACCCTTAAGGAAGTATTTGGCGAATACGAAGAACCCTTGGAGCTGTGAAAGAGGCTGGCCATGATCCTCCGCGTCGAGGGCAATCCCAATTGTGTTGACCTCGAACCGACCGAGCTAGGGGAAGTTTCACCTCCGGTCGAGATCTCGTCGGTCCGTGTGCGCTGGAAAACCATGTCCGATGGGACAGACCGCTTCACCGAAGAATTTATCTGGGCGAATATCTGGGGCTGGTCGAGCCAGCAGGGGGGGAGTTCCACTTCCGCTTATGCCCAACGGGTCATCGACCCCGAGGGCGATGAAGGGGTGATCCTCTACGGCGGAGATTGGGGCGTGAAAATCCTGGTCAAGAACGAGGAGATCGGGCGCAATGTCCTGTGGGTCGCGATCGATATCGCCCGCGACAATCTGCCACCTGAAGCCCTCGAGACACTCGGGCTTAAAACTTAAGCCGCGCCTGCGCTACTTCTGCCGGCCACACGACCTTCTTCTTGCCTCCCTGCCACTGCACTAAGACAGTCTCATGACCCACTTGTATGCCGGTTTGAGGGTCTACCTGAAAGTCCCCGTAGAATGTCCGACATGTCAGCCTATGGGCGCTCGCGTGCAGGTCAGCATCGACACAGGTACCCGCCAACATCACGCAGCGCTGGAGAATCAATCCCGCCGCATAGGCTTGCGCCGCAGGATAATCGGGAATCTGGCCGAAGCGCTGGCGGAAGCGCTCGATAAACACTGCCGAAGACACCCCCACGTCAGGGGCTCCCGCGCCTCCCGGCTCCCATTGACTTGGGCCAAGACAGCCGTCGGCCAGTGCTTGGAGGTCACTGCAGAAGGCCTGCATGGGCGCCCCAACCGCAGCGGTGACCTTGACCCCACACGACATGTGCGCCATGGTTCGGATCAGGGTCACGTCGTCGTTGTAACGTCCCACGGCAATGAGCACCGCTGGGTCGGCCGCCACGAGCGCTTCGGCAAGACTCACAAGGTGGTTGGGATCGTCGGGATAAAAAAAGGGGGACAGCACGGCAAAGCCACAGCGTTCTGCCTGCTGCTTCGCGCCAGAGGCGACTTCAGCCGAAAATGTCCCGCGGTGACGTGTGACAATAGCGACACGTCCCGCCTCCGCCCCGTGCCTGAGCAAGCAGGCAAAGAGTCCGGCGAAATAGCCACTGGCCGGGGTAGGGAGATGCACCGACCAGCGGAAGCCCTGGCGCATGATGGCGTCTGACGAGCCGCCATGGTTCCATAGCACCTTTTGATGTGCTTCCGCGATCGCTGCTGCCGCGTGCGCCAGGCCGCTGCTATAGGGCCCGATCAGGAAATCCACCCGATCGTCGTTAATGAGCCGTGCAGTCAGCTGCTCGACAACAGCGCGGCGGCTGTGATCATCATACGCGATGAGCTGGAGCGAGACTGCCTGACGACGCTCAGGAACGAAGAGCCCTCCGTGCGCGTTCGTCTCCTCAACCCACAGACAGAGCCCTTGGAGCGCCTGCTGCCCTTGCAGCGCATACATACCGGTCTGCGACAGAGCTGCGCCAACGGTAAGGGCGGTCATGAACGAGCCATGCCTAAGGCAGTCTCAGAAATCCGCTGATGAAGGGCCATAACCATTCCCTATGAGGTTTACGGCCGGTCGTCGATCCAGGCCTCTCCCCCTTCCCACACTTCTTTCTTCCAGATTGGGACGATTTCTTTCAGGCGATCGATGGCATATTCGCAGGCTTCGAAGGCGGCCTTACGATGCGGGGCACCGACGGCAATGGCCACGCTGCGCTCGCCGACTTCCAGATGTCCGACACGATGCACCATGGCGATATCATCGATGGTCCATTTCTCCCGTACTTCGTCCGCAACCTGCTGCATCTTGCGCACCGCCATCTCCCGATAGGCCTCGTACTCCAGATAGAGCACATTGCGGCCACGTGAGAAGCCTCGCACCACGCCCAGAAAGGTGACCACCGCGCCATTCGAATTTTTGCGCACGTCTTGCACCAGTGGCTCCAGCGCGATATCTGTGTCAATGATGTCGATCATGGCGATATCCTCAGGGGTTGATCCGTGTGCCGTGGTCTAATAGCCCCCGCTCACGGGCGGAATGAAGGCGATCTCATCTCCCTCATGAAGGCGCGTTTCAGGGGGAACGAACTCGAGATTAACGGAGATCATGGTATTGTTGGCGTATCGACTCAGCGGTGTATGCTGCTGACAATACCGTTGAAAGAGATCCCCAGCCGTGATGCCGTCGGGAAGCTCGAGCTCGACCTCGGGGGTTCCTATGATGTCCTTAATAGCAGCGAAAAATTTCGTCTTGACCTTCATACACGCTCGCTCCTGCGATGGGGATAGCGATAATATCGTGTAGGATCCTCAGATCTCATGGCTCTTTACTACCTCACTTTACTCAACTTCATGTACGGGTGCAAGCTGCGTTTGAAAGAGGAAATCCTCTCGATGGTGAGTATGGGGGCACTGGGCGGGCTTATCAAGAGGAAGATGCGGTCAGGTGGTTATGAACACGCTTCTACCGCTCTCCGAAGAAATCAGCCATGAGCACATTGATCACCTCTCGAACAGCGCGCTCATATAATGCTTTGGGATCGGGTGCGGGTGAAAACCAGCGACCGCTGGGTCTAACCTCAAACTCGGCGCGGTTCGACCAAAAGAGCTCTCCGCTCTTGGCATCCTGCGCATAGATGCGGATTTGCACGACAGATGACCGAGGGTCAGAAGGCATGAAACCAGATTCCAGGATCCTCCCGCGGATGATGAGATCGACATCCAGCACCCGGCCAAGTTCAATGATTTTGTCTTTTGGCAGTCCCTCAGTTACACCCTGCAGGTAGGGTTCGCTTGCTGAATGGATGGTCAGGCCGCCCATTCTGAAATAGTCTTGGGCTATCACTGCGGAATACAATTCTTCGCGTGTCACCGAATCATGCATGCCCCAAATCAGCTCATACTCGGGTGTATTGGAGATAGAGGTTCGTTCCGCAAACTGATCTTGTGGGCTCATATCTGGGCCTGGCAAGGCGCTTTGGGGCGGACGCAGAATCCCATCGGCGACCAGCAAGGCGTTGAGGTCATCCTGCAGGGCTACCCCAATGCCATGAGTGATAAAGTGGTCGGTAAGGGTTTCGATGATGATGCGATTTCCACCCCACTCAAGGGCTCGGACAAACGGTTGCTGATGTGAATAATCAGCGAATGGGAAGATGGCCACTCGGTATACTGTGATGAATTGCGCCCGCCCAGCGATCGGCGTGCGGAAGAGCCGCAAGGAGGGCACGTATGTTTGTCCGGTATTCACGGGGCGCACGGTGATATATGCGGCCGGCTGATGAGCGTGAGCGAGGGTAGTGATCTCCATCCATGCGCACCCGGCGATGAGGCCGATCGTGAACAGCACCGCTTTCTTAGACATCGGCAGCCCCTTTCTTATGCTCTAAGGCATGGCAACACCATGTTTCCCTATGTCCCCTGGTTGCCGCGTCTGCGACCTATCGTCACGTAGAAACGTGTTCATCCTGATGGTGTCAATCGACCGTGCCACCGAAGGAAAAATCAGCGTTGCCATTCCCACCAGGACACGTAATGGTCGGTGGTGACTTGACGCTGACGAGGACTGAGGCTGACTTCGGTGGATCCTTGTCAGTGGGATCATCATCGATGATGTTGAAGGTGAACAACGTGATGCCAGGCCCGCTGAGCTGGGTATCGGGCAGGGTCACCGTGGTGGTTCCGGTGATCGTCCCAGCGCTTGTCGTCACAGTGATCGTTGTTCCACTTACGAGGGGATGACCGCCAGGATCACTGACCACAATACAGAATGGGCCGCGGTCGGCAACTCCAGCCTGCGGCACAGTAAACTTATTTGGATCGCCATTCACGGGGTCGACAGATGGGGTCACACAGGTGCCGTTAAGGAAACGGCCGACTCGCAGCACAGTCGGCCCCGAAAATAGCACCCGTGTGCTGGCAAAGATAGGCTTCTGCGCATCCCATATCCCGTTCGGAGGGTCCCACCTGCCATTGCCATTGCCATCGATGAACAGCTCAAAGGGATCGTTGGCATCGAACTGCCGATTCCCGGCTAATACAGGAGGAGTTACTGGATCAGCTGGACAGGGGGCAGGAAAGGAGGTCCC
>Ga0137403_10001168_pt1 | contig 28642 bp, 30 predicted proteins | sample CZOMad2_1_16fung_FD_122057 | JGI IMG/M metagenome (GOLD analysis project Ga0137403, IMG submission 122057) | Vadose zone soil fungal communities from Angelo Coast Range Reserve, California, USA - CZOMad2_1_16fungal (Hybrid Assembly) | ecosystem: Environmental > Terrestrial > Soil > Vadose zone... | reverse complement strand
TCGAAGGCCTCCTGGCGCGCCCGCTCGCACAGCTCGGTGTACAGCGTGATGTTGCCGCCGAAGAGCGTCTGGATGGTGGCGCCCAGGTTGACGATGAGATTGCGCGAGCGCACCGTGATCCCGCGGACCACGCCGCGATAGCCCACGATGCGATGGCCGTCGAACTCGAACGCGGTCGTCACCCACTGCGGATGGACGGGCATGGATTCCCTCCTGCTGAGTGAGCTTGCCCCTCTTTCATACCGCTCGCCTCGCCTTCGGCTTCAGCTCGCCCTGCTAGTCGACGACCGCGACGCCTTCGATCTCGATCAGGCAGTCGTCGTTGTAGAGGCCTCGAACCTCCACGAGCGTCATGGCCGGGTAGTGTCGGCCGAAGTACTCGCGATAGACCGCGCCGATCTCGCGCCCGAGCGCCTTGTACTCGGTCTTGGAGAGCACGTAGATGGTGAGCTTGACGATGTCCTTCATCTGGCCGGCGCGCGCCACCACGACCGCCTTGAGGTTCTCGCAGACCTGGCGAAACTGCCCGACCAGATCGCCCTTGCCGACGACGTGGCCCGCCTTGTCGATCGCGACCTGCCCGGCGATGTACACGGTCTTGCCGCCCTGGACTTCCCATCCATGGGCGTAACCGGCCGGCGTTGGGAGACTCGGCGGATTCACGGGCTGCATGACCTTGGGCATGGATTCCTCCTCTCCCGCGGTTGGCTGCGCGCGATTATACTACCCGGACTTCATGGGCCGCCCCTTCGAGAAGGTCACCCTCGCCGACGCCGTCGGCCGCCTCCGCCCCGGTATGAAGGTGCTGCTCGCCCCGGGGTGTGGCGATCCCAGCGCGCTCGTTCACGAGGTCTTGCGGCAGGCCGACCGGCTGGCTCCGCTCACCCTGATGGGCGGGCTCCGGCTCGACGACTATCCGTTCGGCTCGCCCGCCTACGCGGGCAAGATCCGGTTCGCGACGTGGCACATGTCGCCCCGCCTGGCCGCGGCGGCGGCACGGGGGGACGTCGACTTCGTCCCCGCGCGTTACTTCGACACGGTGAGCCTGTTCACAGCGGGCGGGCCGTGGGCGCCCGACGCGGTGCTGGTGCACACCGCGCCCCCCGACCGCGGCGGGCATCTCTCGCTCGGCGTCTCGGTGAGCTACCTGCTGCCCGCGGCGCGCCGGGCTCCGCTCGTCATCGCCCAGGTCAACCCTCGAATGCCGCGCACGCTGGGCAACGCCTTCCTCCACCGCTCGCAGGTGGACGCGTGGACCCCGGTCGATCATCCGCTGCTCGAGTACCCGCCGACCCCGGTCGGAGAGGTGGAGCGGCGGATCGCCGCGTACGTGGCCGAGCTCGTCCCGGACGGGGCGACGCTCCAGGTGGGGGTGGGCTCGATTCCGCAGGCGGTCATGGAGGCGCTCGCGGGCAAGAAGGACCTGGGCGTGCACTCGCTCCTGGTCGAGCACATGCTGCCGCTGGTGCGGAGCGGCGTCATCACCAATGCGCGCAAGCGCCTGCACCCGGGCCGCATGGACGTGGGCGAGATCATGGGCACCGCCGCGCTCTTCGAGTGGAGCCACGAGAACCCGCTCGTGAACATGGAGCCCTCGGATCTCGCGCACGATCCCGAGGTGGTGGGGGCGCTCGGCGATTTCGTCTCGGTGAACTCGGCCCTCGAGGTGGACCTCCTCGGCCAGGTCAACGCGGAGAGCGTGGACGGCCGGCAGGTGAGCGGCATCGGCGGCCAGTTCGACTTCGTGCTGGGGGCGGCCCGGGCGCAGGGGGGACGATCGATCATCGCGCTGCCCGCCACCGCGAGCCGGGGCACCCTCTCCCGGATCGTGGCCCGGCTCGCCACGGGCGCGCGGGTGACCACGCCGCGCTTCCTCGCGGACTACGTGGTGACCGAGCATGGGGTGGCGGCGCTGCGGGGAAAAAGCGACGCCGGGCGGGCGCGGGAGCTGCTCCACGTCGCCGACCCGGCGTTCCGGGACCGTATCGAGCGCGAGATCAGGCCTTGAGCTTGTCGATCTCGGTGAAGATCTCCTGATCTTCGGGAAAGCGGAAGGTGACCTGGTTGTCGTAGATCATCTTGTCGTCGGCCTCGACGGTGAAGATGCCCCCGACGCCTTCCCGCAGCTCGGAGTTGATGCCGTACTTACTCTTGATCGCGGCCTGCAAACTGGAGGCCTGGGGGAGATAGTTTCACTCGCCGCAGTACGTGATTCGGATGTGCATCCGATTCCTCCTTTGCGCTGAGTTTGCGCCGGACTGTCGCGTATGATACGAACGCCCGCGGAGACTGTCAAATGGCCCAGCACCTCCTGATCGATACCGACCCCGGCATCGATGACGCGCTCGCGATCCTGCTCGCCCTGCGCTCGCCCGACGCGCGCGTCGAAGGCGTCACCACCGTCGCCGGCAACGTCGCGGTGGACTGTGCGACCGCGAACGCCCGGCGCATCCTCGCGGTGGCCGGGCGCGATCCGCTGCCGGCCCTCGCCGCGGGCGCCCCGGCCCCGCTCAAGCGGGAGCTGGTCACCGCGCATCAAGTGCACGGTCAGGATGGGCTCGGAAATCTGGAGCGTTTCGTGGAGCCCGACGGACGACCCCGCTATCCGGAGCCTTCGCCTGCCATTGAGATGCGAACGGGACCGGAAGTGATTCTGGACGCGGCAGATCGCTGGGGCGCGGAGCTGACCATCGTGGCCCTGGGGCCGCTGACCAACCTGGCGCTCGCGCTCCAGCAGGACGCCCGTCGGCTGGGTCGGGTCGGCCGCATCGTGGTCATGGGCGGCGCCATCGCGGTGCCGGGCAACATCACGCCGGCCGCCGAGTTCAACTTCTACGTGGATCCGGAGGCGGCCGCGGCGGTGCTGGAGGCGGGTCTCCCGGTGGAGCTGGTCCCGCTCGACGTCACGCGCCGGGTGGTGCTGGCCCAGGGGGTGCTCACGGAGCGGCTGCTCCGCTGCTCCGACCGGGTCGCCCGCTTCATCCTGGACTTCACCCTGCACGGCTTCGCCTTCGGAGAGGAGCGGGAGGGCGGGGGCATCGTGCTGCACGATCCGCTGGCGATGGCGGTGGCCCTCGATCCCTCGCTGGTCACCTTCGAGGCCCTCCACGTCGAGGTCGAATGCGAGGGCAAGCTCACCCGCGGCTTCTCGCTCGCCGATCGGCGCGCGATCCCCTCGCACCGCAAGCGCGCGTCCACCTCCCGGGTGGCGATGGACGTGGACGCCGAGCGCGTGCTGGGCATGGTCCTGGAGCGCCTGTGCCCCGTCTCTGCGTGATCGGCTCCGCGAACGTCGACTTCACGGTCGCGCTGCCGCGGCTGCCTCGCGTGGGCGAGACGGTCTCCGCGGGCACGCTGCTGGTGAACCGCGGCGGCAAGGGCGCCAACCAGGCGGTGGCGGCGCGGCGCCTGGGCGCCGAGGTGCGGATGATCGGGTGCGTGGGCGACGACGACTCGGGTGGCGACATCCGCCGGGGGCTGCTGGAGCAGGGCATCGGCGTGGACGGGCTCGTGACCACGACGGACGCCGCCACCGGCACCGCCCTGATCTTCGTGGACCGCGAGGGGCGCAACCAGATCGGGGTCGCCCCGGGGGCGAATCACCAGCTGACCGTCGACATGGCGCGGCGGGGGGAGGACGCGATCGCCTGGGCCGAGGTCGTCCTCTGCCAGATGGAGGTCCCGGTACCGGTCGTGCGCTGGGGGCTCGAGACGGCGCGGCGGCACGGGATCACCACCGTGCTCAACCCGGCGCCGGTCCAGGAGCTGTCCGACGACCTGCTGGGGCTGGTGGACTACCTCACGCCGAACGCGGGCGAGGTGATGGCGCTCACCGGCATCGAGGTGCAGGACCTGGACACGGGCCGGCAGGCGGCGTCCCGGCTCGTCGAGCGCGGCACGGGCACCGTGATCATCACGCTGGGCGAGCAGGGCGCGCTCGTGTGCGACGGCGACTCCGTGCTGCACTTCGAGGCCTTCCCGGTGGAGGCGGTGGACACCACCGGCGCGGGCGACGCCTTCAACGGAGCCCTCGCGGTCGGTCTCGCCGCCGGGGGCAGCCTCGAGCAGATCATCCCGCTGGCGAGCGCGGCCGCCGCCCTGACCTGCACCCGCCGCGGCGCCCAGGACGCGCTCCCGACCCGCGCCGACGTCGAGCGCTTCCTCCAATCCCTGCGGGGCTAGGGCAGCTTCGCGCGGAGGGCGTCGACGCGGGTGACGGCTTCGCGGACGCGGGACTCGCTGAGGGTGCCCTGGGCGATGGCGCGGGTGATGGCGGCGATCACGCGCTCGGCCGCGCGGTCGTCCGGCTTGGCGGTGTTCTGCGCGATCAGGAGCACGTCCACCCCCGCGCCCAGCGCGAGCACGGCGGCGTCCTCGAGCCCGTAGTGCTGGGCGATGGCACCCATGAGCAGGTCGTCGGAGACCGCCACCCCGTCGTAGTGGAGCCACCCGCGGAGCACGCGCTGCACCGTGAAGCGCGAGAGCGTGGCCGGGTCCCAGGGGTCGAGCCCGCGGTTGAAGACGTGTGCCGTCATGACGCTGTCGGCCAGCCCCGCCGCGATCAAGCTGCGGAAGGGCGCGAGCTCGATCCGCAGCCGGGCGGTGTCGCTCACGTCGGTGAAACCGAGATGCGAGTCGCTCCGGCTCGACCCGTGGCCGGGAAAGTGCTTGAGCGACGTGAGCACGCCCGCCTCGTGCATGCCTAGTACGAACGCCCGCGCGTGCGCCGCCACCCGCTCCGGGTCGGATGAATACACGCGGCCGAGGGCGACCACGGCCGGATTGGTCGGGTTCACCGCCACGTCCACCACCGGCGCCAGGTTCCAGTTGATGCCGGCCTCGTGCAGCATCTCGCCCATGCGACGGGCCTCGGCCTGGGTGAAGGCCGGGTCGTCGCGCTCGCCCAGCTCCCGCGCGGGCAGGGTCGGCGCATAACCGAGGCGCGGCGAGAGGCGCATGACGCGGCCCCCCTCCGCGTCCGCGGCGATGAAGAGGGGCCGCCCCGCACACCGGACCGCGAGGGCCTGCAGGTCGCGGGTGAGCTCGGTCACCTGCGTGGGACTCACCATGTTGCGCGGCTGCCCGGAGGCCGCGAAGCGCTCGAACAGCAGCACGCCGCCCACCTTGACGTCGCAGACGAGCCGGCGAATCTCCTCGTTGCCCGCGACCTGGGTCCCGTTGAAGCCGATAAGCAGCAATTCGCCGATGCGGAGGCGGGCGGGATCGGGAGCGGGGCGGGGAGTGACCAGCGCGCAGCCCGAGAGCGCGAGGGCCGTCAGGAGGGCGCCGAGGCGAAGCGGGGAACGGGGCACCCTCACCCCGGCCCTCTCCCTCGGGGAGGGAGAGGGAGACATCAGGTGCGGGGGCCGCGGGCGGCCGCGACGAGGCGGCGAACGCGCTCGACGTCCACCGGATTCGACAGCCGCCCGTCGCGCTTGATCGAGGTGCCGACGATGACCGCGTCGGCCACCGAGAGCAGCTCGGCCACGGTCTCGGGCGAGGCGCCGCTGCCGACCAGGAGCGGGGCCTCGGGCACCGCGCCGCGCACGCGCTTGAGGTCGGCCATCGGGGTCGGCTCGCCGGTCGCCACGCCCGAGACCACGAGCGCGTCGGCCAGCCCGCGCGCGTAGCAGTCGCGCGCCTCCTGCTCGATGGGCATCGGCGCGAGCGGCAGGCCGTGCTTGGCCTGCACGTCGGCCAGGATGCCGATCTCCAGGCCGAGCAGGCGCCGGTAGCGCAGGGTATCGTGCGCGTCGGACTCGATGATGCCCTGGTCGGCCGCGACCGCGCCCACGTGGACGTTCACGCGCACGAAGCGCGCGCCGGTGGCGGCGGCCACCGCGAGGGCCGAGCGCACGTCGTTCTTGAGGACGTTGACGCCGACCGGCAGCGGCAGGGCGCGCCGGATCTCGGCGACCGCCACCGCCATCCCGGCCACGGTGGCCGCGTCCACCCGCCGCGCGGTGAAGGGCACGTCGCCGTGGTTCTCCACGAGGAGCGCGTCGGCGCCGCCCTCGGCCAGGGCGCGCGCGTCGTCGAGGGCGGCGCGCACGAGCGCGGCCATGTCGCCGTCCCAGCGCGGGCTGCCCGGCAGCGCGCGGAGATGCACCATGCCGATCACGGCGCGAGCAGTCTGGGCGGGCAGGCCGATGACTTCAGCGAGCGTCATGGGAGACCCGGATCATGCGGGGCCAGGATAGCACGCGACCCGCGGCGCGATTCCTTGGCCGCGGTCGAACGGGCGCGGGCGCGATCAGGGCCGCGCGGCGCCGGCCGGCTGCCGGGCCCGGTACCAGCGGCGCAGCGCCCGCATGGCGGGCCGCTCGACGAAGTGGGTCAGCGTGGTCGCCAGGAGCAGGGCCCCGGTGAGGGTGAGGAGGAAGCCGAGCCAGATGGGCACACCGAGATCGTGCAGCCGGACGAGGGTCGAGTGGCCGAGGTTGCGGTGGCTCAGATAGAGCGAATAGGAGATGCCGCCCAGCCACACGGTGACCGCGGAGATCGTGAAGCGGAGCCGGCCGGTGACCGCGAGCCCGAAGATGGCGAAGAGGACGGCGCCGACACTCAGGCGGCCGAGCACGTCCGGCCACGTCACCGCCGCGACGGCGGCGTCCCAGACCCCGTCGATCAGTCCCGCCGCGGACAGGGCCGCGAGGAGCAGCGCGAGGCGCGCCGGAGTCGGTCCTTTCCGGACGAGGCCGTAGAACGTGATCCCGGCCACGAAGAAGGGCACGTGCTGGAGGATGAGCAGCCGCGGAAGCGCCGCGGGCAGCGCGAGCCCGAGGTACTGATCGAGCACCGACCACAGGGCGCCCAGCGTGAGCCAGATCGCCGCCACGAGGTCGATGCGCGGGAGGAGGCCGGCCGAGAACAGGAGGCCCATGGTCACGTAGAAGGCGATCTCGACCGTGAGGCTCCAGAAGACGATGTCGAGATTCGGGAAGCCGATGAACTCCTGGAGCATCGTCAGGTTGACGATGTAGCCGCCGGCCCAGAACGGCTTCCCGAAGACGACGTGATCGAGGACGACCATCAAGGTGAGGGCCGTCCAGTAGGCGGGGTAGAGGCGGGTCGCGCGCGAGAACGCGAAGCCCTTCCAGGTGACGCTGCGCTCGAGGGTGAAGTAGATGACGAAGCCGGAGATCATGAAGAAGAGCTCCACCGCGTAGAACCCGTAGATGGTGCCGAGGTACACGCCGAAGGGGCCGGCCCCGAAGTATCGCGCGCAATAGGACGTGTAGTGCGAGAGGACGACGCACAGGGCCGCCACGCCGCGAAGGACGTCGAGCTCCTCGAGCCGGCCGTCCGGTCCGGTTTTCATTGCGGGTTCGATCGCCCCGAGAATCCACCCGCGCCGAGGGCGAGTCAAGAGGACGGCCGGGTGCTTGGAGTGTCGAGAGGCCTGCCCTATACTTGAACCCTTCGGGGCGGCCGGGGCCCTGCCGCTGGTCGCGGCGATCCTGAGCCTTTTCATCAATGAGCATGCCCGGCGAGCACGCCCGGCCGGCGTGCCGCGCGGTGCCGAAACGGTCGCGGCCGCATCCGGCGGCGGGAGGAAGCTGATGGGCTACAGCACCATCCTGGTAGATCGGACCGACGGGGTCGCCACGGTCACCCTCAACCGGCCGCAGGCGCGCAACGCGCTCGACCTCGTGATGCGGCGCGAGCTGCTGACCGCGCTGGACGAGCTCGAGGCGGAGGCGGCTGTCCGCGTGGTGATCCTCACCGGCGGGGGCGGCCACTTCTCGGCGGGAGGCGACGTGAAGACCATGGCCACGAAGCGTCAGACCGCCGCGGAAGGCCGCGCGCGGGTGGAGTCGCTCAACCGCTTCATCATCCGCCTGTTCGAGTACCCGAAGCCCACGATCGCGATGGTGGACGGCTTCGCGGTCGGCGCCGGCTGCAATATCGCCCTGGGCTGCGACATCGTGATCGCGTCGGACCGCGCCCGCTTCGGCGAGGTCTTCGCCAAGATCGGGCTGGTGCCCGACGGGGGCGGCACGTGGCTCCTGCCGCGCCTGGTCGGCCTGGCCAAGGCGAAGGAGCTGGTCTTCTCGGCCGACATCATCGACGCGGCCGAGGCCCTGCGGATCGGCCTCGTCAACCGCGTCGTGCCCGCCGCCGAGCTCGAGGCGACGACGCGGGCCCTGGCCACCCGCATCGCGGCGGGCCCGCCGGGGGCGATCGGCCTCGCCAAGGCGCTGCTGAACCGCTCGGCCACGGTGGACCTGTCCACCTCGCTCGGCTTCGAGGCCTACGCCCAGGCCCAGAGTATCACCACCGACGATCACGCCGAAGGCGTGCGCGCCTTCCTCGAGAAGCGCCCGCCCAAGTTCACCGGCACATGAAGCGCCAGCAAGATCTCGCCGAGTGTCCGCGGCCTGGGGGAGTGCGTGCCCCACACTCGGGTTGTCCGCGGCCTGGGGGAGTGCGGGGGCCAAGCCGAAGCCGGAACGGTTGTCCGCGGCCTGGGGGAGTGCGGGGGCCATTTCTGGGCCCCCGCATATGAAGAGATGCTAAGGGCGAGGATCATCGCGACCGGGATGTCCGTCCCCGACTGCGTCGTCACCAACGAGCTGCTCTCCCGCTGCATGAGCACGAGCGACGAGTGGATCACCCAGCGCACGGGCATCCGCGAGCGGCGCATGTCGCCCGATACGTACCGCATGCTCCTGCGTCTGGCGGACGCGCCCGACAAGCCGGCTTTCATGCGCGAGGTGCGCGATCGAGGCCTGGACGGGCAGATCGATTCCTCGCTGACCGTCACCGACCTGGCGCTCGAGGCCTCGCGGATGGCCCTGAAGCACGCGGGCATCGCCGCCGAGGATCTCGACTGCATCATCCAGTCCTCCACGCTGCCGGATCTCGCGTATCCGGCGCCCGGCTGCGTCATGCAGGGCCGCCTCGGCCTCACCAGCACCCCGGTATTCAACCTGGCCCAGGGCTGCGCGGGCTTCGTCTACGGGCTGGCCCTGGCCGACCAGTTGATCCGCGGCGGGATGTACCGGCGCGTGCTCGTGGTGGGCGCGGAGCTGCTCTCGTCCGCCTTCGACTACACCGACGAGGGCCGGGACATGGCGGTGCTCTTCGCCGACGGGGCCGGGGCCGCGGTGCTCGAGGCGGTCGAGACCGACGCGGCCCGCCCACGCGGGCTGATCTCGCATCATCTCCATTCGGACGGCAGCGCGCTCGATGCCCTGTACGGGGAGATGTGGGGCTCGTCCACGTTCCCGCCGGTGTCCAAGAAGAAGATCGACGACGGCCGCACGCGCCCGCGCATGAATGGACGCGCCGTCTTCGTGAACGCGGTCCGGCGGGTGCGGGAAGTGGTGCAGGAGTGTCTCGACGCCAACGGCCTCCGGGCCGCGGACGTGAACTGCTACCTCTTCCACCAGGCCAACCTGCGCATCATCGAGGCGGCCGCCGAACATTTCCAGATCCCGGCCGAGCGGTACTTCAACAACCTGGAGCGCTACGGCAACACGGCGGGCGCGTCCGTTCCCATCTGCCTCCACGAGGCGCTGTCCGAGGCCCGCATCAAGGATGGCGACCTCGTCATGCTGGTGGCCTTCGGCACCGGCTTCTCGTGGGGGGCCACGCTCCTGCGCTGGTGAGCGCTCCCGACGGTCTTCGTGGCTGGCTCCAGCGTATGGGCTGGAGCCGGCCCCCCGAGCGCCGGGCCCTCGTCCTGGCCGGCGGCGGGGTCATCGGCGGCATGTACGAGGTCGGGGCCCTCGCCGCGCTCGACGAGGACCTGCCCGGGTTCCGCGCCAACGACTTCGATCTCTACGTGGGCTCGAGCGCCGGCTCGGTGGTCGCGGCGCTCCTGGCCAACGGGGTGCGCCCGCGCGATCTGTACACGATCCTGGACGAGGAGCGTGACGACCCGCTGAACTTCAACCGCGGCGCGGTCTACCACCGGGGCTCGTTCGCGGCCGCCACGCGCAACGTGGCCCAGTTCATGTGGGCCATCGGCAAGCGTGCCCTCATCGATTTCCGGCTCGAGTGGCCGGACCTGCTGGCGCGCAGTGGCGGTGACATGCCGGCGGGCTTCTTCTCGCTGTCGCCGCTCGAGGCCTATCTCCGGGAGGCGTTTCAGGCCAGGGGGCTCTCGAACAGCTTCACCGGCACGCCCCGGCCGCTGCTGGTCGCCGCGATCGCGCTCGACCGCGCCGAGCGCGTGGTGTTCGGCCAGGGCGACCTGATGGACGTGCCGATCTCCCAGGCGATCGCGGCTTCCTCGGCGATCCCGGGCTTCTTCGAGCCGTACCGGATCGGGGGACGCGACTACGTGGACGGTGACGTGGGCTATACCGGCCACGCCGACCTGGCGGTGGACGCGGGCGCGAACGTGCTGGTCGCGCTCAACCCGGCGGTCCCGCAGTGCCTGGACGAGCAGGCTGGACCCGAGATCCGGCGGGGCGGCCTCTACGCGATCATGGAGCAGGCGGGCCACATCTCGAGCCTCAACCTGTTCAATACCGGGCTCGCCGCGGTCAAGCTGCAGCATCCCGAGGTGGAGATCCTGGTGATCCAGCCGGAGCCCAAGCCCTCGCCCCTCGTGGGCCCTTCCATGGGCTTCGAGGCCAGCCGCGCGGCCCTCCGCTACGGCTACAGCACGGTGAAGGAGTGGCTCGCGGGCCCCGGCGGCGTCGCGGCGGCCCGGTTTGCCAGCCATCCCCCCGCGATGAAGATCGTCAGGCCGGGCTGACCTCCTCGGCCACGTAGCCCTCCTCGGCGAGCTGGCGCTTGATGGCCTCGATCTGCTCGGGGCCGGAGGTTTCGAGCGTGAGCTCCACCGCGCTGTCGCCCAGGGGCGCGCGGGAGAAGGCCCGGTCGTGCTCGATGCCCAGCACATTGGCGCGCGTGCGGGCCACGACCGCGGTGAGCGCGGCCAGGGCGCCCGGCCGGTCGCGCAGCCGCACCCGGAGCCGCACCAGCCGCCCGTCCTTGACCAGGCCGCGCTCGATGACGCGCGCGATGAGGTTCACGTCGATATTGCCGCCCGAGATCACGAGCGCCACCGTCTGACCTTCGAGGGCCACCCGGCGATTGGCCAGGGCGGCCAGCGGGACCGCCCCCGCGCCCTCCACGACGGTCTTCTCGATCTCCAGCAGCAAGAGGATGGCGTTGGCGATCTCCTCCTCGCTGACGGTCACCACGGCGTCCACGTACCGCCGCGCCAGGGCGAGCGTGTGCTCGCCCACCCGGCGCACCGCGATGCCGTCGGCGATGGTGGTGGCGACCGGCAGGCGCTCGCGGGCGTCGCCGGCCAGCGCCGCCTGCATGGCCGCGATCTCCCGGGCCTGCACGCCGATCACCTTCACCGCCGGGCGCTCCGCCTTGATCGCCGTGGCGACGCCGCCGATGAGGCCGCCGCCGCCCACGGGCACCAGCACCGCGTCGAGGTCCGGCACCTGCGCCAGCAGCTCGAGCCCGATGGTGCCCTGGCCGGCGATCACGCGCGGGTCGTCGAAGGGATGGACGAAGACCAGCCCGCGCGCCGCCTCGATCTCGCGGGCGCGGGCATGGGCCTCCTCGAAGTTCTCCCCGTGCAAGATGACCTCGGCGCCATAGCGGCGGGCGGCCGTCACCTTGGCCAGCGGAGCCCACTCGGGCATGGTGATGACGGCGGAGATCCCGAGCTTGGCCGCGTGGAAGGCGACGCCGAGCCCGTGGTTGCCCGCGCTGGCCGCGACGACCCCGCGGTGGCATTCGTCGGGGGAGAGCTGTCGGAGCAGGTTCGCCGCACCGCGCTCCTTGAACGAGCCGGTCATCTGGAGGTTCTCCAGCTTGACGAAGACGCGGGCTCCGGTGATCGCGGAGAGGGTCTCCGAGTAGGGGCAGGGCGTCTCGGCGATGACGCCGGCCAGCCGCCCGCGGGCCGCCTGGACGTCCGCGGCGTCGATCATGCGCGCGCGATCAGAACGGCAGCTCGGGCTCGGCGTGAGCCGGAGACATGTACCCCACCGGCATCAAGATGGTCGAGCGCGCCCAGCCCACCCGGCCCCGCCAGTCCACGAGGATGAGGCCGCCCTGGCCGCGGCCTTCTTCCACCAGCACGCTCAGCGCGACCTCGCAGGCGTGGCCGGGCTCGCCGACGCTCTTCAGGATGTCGAGCGCGCGCCGCCCCAGGGTGACGCGGATGATGGCCTCGCCGTCGCCGGTGCACGAGACACCGCCGAGCGTGCTCTCGGCATAGGTACCGCAGCCGATGAGCGCGCTGTCGCCCACGCGGCCGGGCAGCTTCCCGGCCATGCCGCCGGTGGAGGTGGCCGCCGCGATCGTGCCGAGGCGATCGAGCGCCACCGCGCCCACCGTGCCCGCCTGAAGCGCGGCCAGCCGCCGGCGCTGATGCTCGGTCACGAGCTCGGTGGGATCGCAGAGCGGCACGCCGAGCTCCCGGGCGCGCGCGAGCGCGCCGGGTCCCGCGAAGAACGAGTGGCGGCCGGCCTCGAGGATCTGCCGGGCCAGCGAGATCGGATTGCGCACACCCGACACGGCGGCCACCGCCCCGTTCCGGAGCTGGTCGCCTTCCATGATGGAGGCGTCGGTCTCCACGGTGCCGGCGGCGGTCAGGACGGAGCCTCGCCCGGCGTTGAAGCGGGGATGATCCTCGAGGCTCCGCACCGCCGCTTCCACCGCGTCGAGCGCGGTGCCGCCCTCCGCGAGGGCGCGCCACCCCGCGGCCACCGCGTCGCGCATGCCGCCGCGGAGCTCCTCGCGCCCGCCCGGATCGGCGCCGGCGCCGCCATGCACGATCAACGCGGGGACGCGGCTTGTCATGGCTCGGCACCGGTCGCTATCATGCCCGGGTGATTGTCGGCCAATCCGGCGGAGAGGACAAGCGGGGGCGAAATCCGCTGGCGGCCCTCGAGCGGCGGATCGTCCGGTGCCGGCTCTGTCCACGCCTGGTGCGCCATCGCGAGGCGGTCGCGGCGGCGCCCCCGCGCCGATATCGCGGCGAGCGCTACTGGGCGCGGCCGCTGCCGGGCTTCGGGGACCCGGACGCCCGGGTGCTGCTGGTGGGGCTGGCGCCGGCGGCGCACGGAGGCAATCGCACCGGGCGGATGTTCACCGGCGACCGGAGCGGCGACTGGCTCTTCCGCGCGCTCCACGAGGCCGGCTTCGCCAATCAGGCCACCTCGACGCATCCCGGCGACGGCCTGCGCCTCGCGGGCGCCTACATCACGGCCACCGCGCGCTGCGCCCCGCCCGCCAACAAGCCGACGCCGGCGGAGATGGCCCGCTGCCGCCCCTTCCTGCTGGAAGAGCTGCGGCTGCTGTCCCGCGTCCGGGTTGTGGTCGCCCTCGGGAAGATCGGCTGGGACGCCTACCTGCGCTCGCGGCGGGCGGTGGGGCTCGCGGTGCCCCGGCCGCTGCCGCGCTTCGGTCACGGCGCCCTCGCGGCGATGCCGGACGGCGGGCCCGTGCTCCTCGGATGCTTTCACCCGAGCCAGCAGAACACCTTCACGGGCAAGCTGACGCGCACGATGTTGCACTCGGTGTTCGTGCGTGCGCGAGGGCTGGCCCTGTCCCCGGACGGCAGAGGGTAAAAGAGCGGTCCCACCGAGTGTTACCATGTGAGCATGCAGCGCGTGCGCGTGCTCTTGACCGTCGCCCTGTGCCTCGGGCTCGTGGCGGGGGCGTCGGCGCAAACCGCGGCGCTGTCCGGCCCGCAGCTCGCGGTGACCGAGGCCACGCTCGAGAACGGGCTGCGGGTGCTCGTGCAGGACGATCCACGCAACCCGATCGTCGCGGTGCAGGTCTTCTACCGGGTGGGCTCACGCAACGAGCGGTCCGGGGCGACCGGGCTGGCCCACTTCCTCGAGCACATGATGTTCAAGGGCACGCCCACCTATGGCCGCGGGCAGGTCGCCCGCCTCATCGAGGAGAACGGCGGCCGGGACAACGCCTACACCACGAAGGACCTGACCAGCTACTACACGAACATCGCGGCGGACAAGCTCGACCTCGTGCTCCGGATCGAGGCGGACCGGATGCGGCACCTGCTGCTGGACGCCGCCGAGATCGACTCGGAGCGGAAGGTCGTGATGGAAGAGCGCCGGATGCGCTCGGAGGACGACCCGGACGGGCTCGTCTACGAGGCGATGAGCTCGCTCGCGTTCGTGGCGCATCCCTATCGCTGGCCCATCATCGGATGGATGTCGGACATCGCCCGCATCAACCGGGCGGAGCTGCGGGCCTTCTACGACACCTACTATCTGCCGAACAACGCCATCGTGGTCATCGCGGGGGACGTCCGCGCGCCCGCCGCGCTCGCGATGGTGCGGCGGCACTTCGCGGGAGTCCGGCGGGGGCCCGCGCCACCGCCGGTGACGGCGGTCGAGCCGCCCGCGATCGACGAGCGCCGGCTGGTGGTGCGCCGCGAGCAGGCCCAGCTCCCCGTCGTCAACATCGCCTGGCACGTGCCGAACCACACCTCGCCCGACGCTCCCGCGCTCGAGCTGCTCTCGACCCTGCTGTCATCCGGGCGCGCCTCCCGGCTCTACCAGAAGCTGGTCTACGAGAAGCGCATGGTCCTGGGCGCGGGTGGCGACTACTCGTACTTCTCCCTCGATCCGTCGCTCTTCTGGTTCTACGCCGCGCCGCTGCCTGGCCAGGCGCCCGAGGCGGTCGAGCAGGCCCTCCTGGCCGAGATCGAGCGGCTCAAGCAGGAAGTCGTGCCGGAGGAAGAGCTGGCCCGCGCCCGGAACCAGATCGAGGCCTCGTTCGTCTGGGAGCAGGACTCGGTGTTCTCGCGCGCCTCGGCGCTCGGACGCTTCGAGATGCTCGGCTCCTGGCGCCTGTTCGACGACTACCTGCCGAGGCTCCGCGCGGTCACCGCGGCCGACCTGCAGCGGGTGGCGCGGACCTACTTCGCCCTCGACCGCAAGAACGTCTCGATCCTGCTGCCCCTGGAGCCGGCCGCCCCGGCGTCCCGGTGAGCGCCCCGGGGTGAGCCCGATGGCCTCCCGGCTGGCAAAGGGGGCGATGGTCGTCACCCTCTTACTCGTGCTGGGCCTCGCCTATGCGTACGGCGGACGACTCTTCGGGTCCGGCAACGGCAAGCCCCTCGTGAGCGTCACCGGGACCATCGAGGCCATCCAGGTGGACGTGAGCGCGAAGATCGCGGGACGGATCGCCGAGCGGCCGGTCAATGAGGGCGACCGGGTCTCGACCGGCCAGCTCCTCGTGCGTCTCGACGAGGCCGAGCAGGCCGCGGAGGTGCGCCGGCAGGACGCCGCGGTGCGGACCGCTCAGTCCACCCTGAACGATCTGCTTGCGGGCGCCCGGCGGGAGGAGATGGAGGATGCCCGGGCGGCGCTCCAGAGCGCCACCGCCACCCGGGAATGGACCGAGCGCGACTTCCGGAGGGCCGAAGGCCTCTTTCGCCAGACGCTGATCGCGGCCCAGGAGGTGGACCGCGCGCGCCAGGCCTACGAGGTCGCCGTCGCCCAGGAGAAGTCGGCCCGCCAGAAGCTCCTGCTCCTCGAGGCAGGCTCGCGCCCCGATCAGATCGAGGCGGCGCGGGGCCAGCTCGCCCAGGCCCGGAACGCGCTCGACATGGCGAAGACGCGCCTCAAAGAAATGACCATTTTCTCGCCTCTTGACGGCGTGGTGCTTCGCAAGAACCTCGAGGTAGGCGAGCTGGCCAATCCGGGCGTGCCGATCCTGACCCTGATGAAGCCGTCGGACATCTGGGTGCGCGCCTATGTCCCGGAGGAAGAGGTCGGGCGGATCAAGGTCGGCAGCCCCGCGCGCGTCGCGGTGGACGCCTACCCGGCCCGCCGGTTCCCGGGCCGGATCATCGAGATCGCCTCGGAGGCCGAGTTCACGCCGCGGAACGTCCAGACCAGGAAGGAGCGCGTCAACCTGGTCTTCCGGATCAAGATCGCGGTGGACAACCCGGAGGGCATCCTCAAGCCGGGCATGCCCGCGGACGCCGATATTGACTGAGCCGGTGATCGAGACGGGCGGCCTCGCCGTCGTCACCCACGGGCTGACACGGCGGTTCGGCCGGCGGATCGCGGTGGACCACCTCGATCTCCAGGTGCGCGCGGGCGAGCTCTACGGCTTCCTGGGGCCGAACGGGGCGGGGAAGTCCACCACGCTCCGGATGCTGTGCGGGCTGCTCGCGCCGAGCGAAGGCGGCGGGACCGTGCTCGGCATCGACCTGGTGGCCGAGCCCGAGCGGATCAAGTCGGTGATCGGCTACATGTCGCAGAAGTTCTCCCTCTACGACGACCTCACCGTGAACGAGAACCTCACGTTCTATGCGCGGGTCTACATGGTCCCCCGCCCGGTGCACGCGGGGCGGATCGCCCAGATGATTCAGCTCGCCGATCTGGCCGGCCGCGAGCGCCAGCTCGCGGGCACGCTCTCGGGCGGCTACCGCCAGCGCCTGGCCCTGGCCTGCGCGCTCGTGCACGCGCCGCGGCTGGTCTTCCTCGACGAGCCCACCGCGGGCGTGGACCCGGTATCGCGGCGGAACTTCTGGGGGCTGATCCGCCGCCTCGCCGACGAGGGCACCACGATCCTGGTGACCACGCACTACATGGACGAGGCCGAGCTCTGCGACACGCTCGGCTTCATCTACCAGGGCCGGCTCATCGCCCAGGGCTCGCCCGCGTCCATCAAGACCACGACCTTCCGCCAGCCGGTCATGGAGGTGGAGACCGCCGAGCTGCGCCGCGCCGCCGACGTGCTGGGCGAGTGGGACGCGATCGAGGAAGTGCAGCGGGTGGGCGCGCGGCTGCGCCTCGTGGTGGGGGACCACGCCCTGACCTCATCAGATATCGAGCAACATTTGCGAGCGGCCGGGCTCGAGGTCCGCTGGGTGCAGGAGGTGGAGCCCTCGGTCGAGGATCTCTTCGTCTCCTTCGTGGACAAGCAGCGCAAGGCCCGCCTCCGGGAGCAGCTCCGCGCCCTCGAGACGCCCTGATGGGCTCGCGCCTCCTCGGCATCATCGTGAAGGAGTTCATCCACCTCAAGCGCGACATGCTCGCGCTCGTGCTGGCGCTGGCGGTGCCGGTGGCGATGCTGTTCATCTTCGGCTGGGCCATCAACACCGACGTCAAGCACATCCCCACCGCGGTCTTCGAGCAGTCGGGCAGCCTCGAGGCCCGGCTCTTCCTGGAGGCGATGGAGAACAGCCAGTACTTCGACGTCCGGCGCCGCGTCAGCAGCCACAAGGAGCTGACGCGGCTCATCGACTCGGGCGAGGCCAAGGTCGGCGTGGTGATCCCCCCCGACTACGCCCGGCGGCTCACCCGCCAGGACGCCGCGATCCAGGTCATCGTGGACGCCTCGGATCCCCAGGTGGCGACCTCGGCGCTCAACGCGGCCACCTCGCTCGGGGCCCAGCGCTCGCTCCAGGTACTGACGCAGACGCTCGAGGGCACGCGGCTCGCCCGCCAGGTTGAGCCGCCGGTGGACGTGCGGGTCCGCGCCTGGTACAACCCGGACCTCGTCTCCGCGATCTTCATCGTGCCCGGGTTGATCGGCGCGCTCCTCATGCAGACCACGATCACCGCGATGGCGGTCTCGGTGGTCCGCGAGCGCGAGAAGGGCACGCTGGAGGCGCTCATCGTGAGCCCCATCCGCCGGTGGGAGCTCCTGCTCGGCAAGATCGTCCCGAACCTGCTGGTGGCCTTCGGCCAGATGACCATGGCCCTCCTGGTCGCCCACTTCGTCTTCGACGTGCCGATCCGGGGCAGCCTGCCGCTGCTCTACGCCCTGTCGCTGGTCTTCATGATGGGCACGCTCGGCGTGGGCATCCTGCTCTCGACGGCCTCCCGCACGGTGCCGCAGGCCATGCAGCTCGCGTTTCTCACGTTCCTGCCGTCCATCTATCTCTCCGGGCTGCTCTTTCCGATCGAGGGCATGCCCACCGGCGCCCAGTACCTGGCCGCGATCATCCCGCTGACCTATTTCCTGAAGATCGTGCGCGGTATCATCCTCAAGGGCGTGGGCTTCGAGTACCTGTGGCCCTCGCTCGTGCCGCTGATGATCTTCGGAACGGTCGTGTTCTCCCTGGCGGTGCTCAAGTTCCGCAAGCAGCTCGATTGACGAGAGAGGCGCTCATGCGAGTGATCCTGGCCGTGATGCTGCTCCTGGTCGCCGGGCCCGCGCAGGCGGCGGGCCCGCTGGCGCACCGCGAGATCCTGCCGAACGGCGCGGTGCTGCTGGTGGCCGAGCGGCCCGCGATTCCCATCGTGGTGGTGCGCGTGGGCGTGCCCGCCGGGGCGGTGCACGATCCGGCGGACGCGTTCGGGGTCGCCAACCTCACCGCCGCGCTGCTCACGCGTGGCACCACCCGGCGCTCCGGCCCGGAGCTGGATCGCGCCATCGAGTTCGTGGGGGGAAGTCTCGAGGCCGGCGCGGGCAGCGACGGGGCCGCGGTCACGCTCTCGGTGCTCAAGAAGGATCTCGCGCTCGGGCTGGACCTGCTCGCCGAGGTGCTGCTGCAGCCCACGTTCGCTCCCGACGAGCTGGCGCGCAAGGTGACGGACATCCAGGGGACGCTGCGCCGGTCCGAGCAGGAGCCCGAGACGGTAGCGGCCCGCGAGCTGAGCCGCCTGATGTTCCCCGGGCATCCGTACGGGCGGCCCGTGTACGGCACCATCGAATCCGTCGGGAAGATCACGCGGGAGCAGGTGACCGCGTTCCACCAGCGTTACTACCGTCCGGACGGGGCTAATATCGTCGCGGTGGGTGACGTGACGGTAGCCGAGATCCGCCGCGAGCTCCTGCAGCGGCTCGGCGGCTGGTCGGCGCCGGCCGCGCCGGTGCCCGCGGTGCCGAAGGCGCCGCTCGTCGCGTCCGTGGAGGAGCGGAAGATCGTCCGGGACCTGACCCAGACGACCGTGCTGCTCGGGCGCCCAGCTATCAGACAAGATGATCCGGACTACTTTCCGTTGACGGTGGCGACCTATATCCTGGGCGGCGGATCCGCTTCGCGTCTGTACACCCGGGTGCGGGAAGAGCGGGGCCTCGCCTACGCGGTCTACAGCGCGCTGACGCCCGCGCGCTACGGGGCCTCGTACCTCGTCTCGCTCCAGACCCGGACCGACGGGGTGGTGGAGGCGGTGCGGCTCAGCCGCGACGAGATGCTGCGCCTCGCGCGGGAGCCGGTGGCGCCTAGGGAGCTGTCCCTCGCCAAGTCCTATCTGATCGGCAGCTTCCCGATGCGGCTCGACACCTCGGGCAAGCTCGCGCGCTTCCTGGGAGCGGTGGAGGAGAGTGGGCTCGGGCTCGACTACCCGGAGCGTTACAAGGAGAGGGTCGGCCGGGTCACCGCGGCCGACGTGCAACGGGTCGCCGCGAAGTACCTCGACCCCGCGACCTTCTCTGAAGTCCAGATCGGCCGGTGACACGCACTCGGAGCGCGGCCCGCTAAACCTCCGTTCGAGCGTTGGCTTCGCCGGCGCAACTGCTCGTGGGGGAGGCTCGGAGGGGGCCGTCTAGGCCCCCTCCGATGATCTACCACCACCAGCCGGGATAGTAGCGGCGGGGACCGATGTAGAAGGGGTCGTAGTAGGGGCCGTACGGGCTGTAGCCCCAGGGATACGGATAGTACGCGGGGCCCACGACCACGTCCTTCGGCCAGAGGCGGATCCGCTCCACCGTGATGACCGGGTAGCGGTAGGGCACCTCCCCGATCTTGCGCTCCTCCACGCCAGCGACCTCGCCCACCACCGTGATGCGCCGGCCCGGGGCGTAGACGGCGGGATCGAGGAACTCGGGGGTGTGGAGCAGCGCGCGGCCGGGCGAGCGGTCGTTGCGCTCGGGGGAGTCGTCGCCGCGCAGCCGCCGCAAGAGGAGCTCGATCTCGGTCGAGCCCGGGCGAGGCTGGACGGCCAGGATCTCGCCGCCCAGGATCACGCGGGCGCCCTTGACGGCGGCCGGATCGCGCAGGACCTCGTCCGCGGTGATCCGGGTGTCCACGGTGCGCATCACCGACTCGGGGAACGCGGTGGCGCAGCCGCCGACCAGGACCGCCAGCAGGACCGGGCCGAGCCAGCGCATGAAATCACGATACCCTCCGCCCGGGAGACCCGCAATCGCTGTGCTACAATCCGCGCACATGAGGCGGGCACGCTCATGCCGGTGGTGGTGCTCGATGCTGGCGGCCGGCCTGTCGCTGATCTGCAGCGCTCCTCTCGACGCCGCGTTGTTCACCCTCACGCCGCCCGACCGCGAGGAAGCCGTGCGGGTCGGGCGGCGCAGTGTGACCACCGAGAACTGGGGTGGCGAGTGGCGGGTGGGTGGCGGCGAGGGCCAGGTCGTCACCGTCATGACCCCGTTCCACCGGCTCGCCCTGGCCGCGCGCAACTCCGCCTTCCAGGACAAGGAGCTCAAGCCGCGCGACGTGGACTCGGTGCTGAAGGATCAGCAAGGCAAGGTCGTCTTGTGGGCAACCCTCCGCGGCGTCAAGGTGGACTTCGCGCGCTTCTACACCCCCGCGCTGGTGGCGCGGCAGCAGGAGATCAAGGCTTCCTTTACCCAGAACGAGCGGACCGCGCTCCGCGGCGAGGACGGGCAGTTCACCGCGCGGTGTCTCTACGTGTTTCCGGCGGAGAATGTGGATCCGCGGGCCACCGTGACGCTCCTGGTGCGGGACGGCGACGAGAAGCTGGTGGCGAAGTTCACGGTCGATCTCTCGACCATGCGCTAGAGCCGGAAAGGATCTCCCGACGGTGACCCCGGAACGGTTCGCGCAGGGCCTGACCTTCGCCGCCTACCTGGCGCAGATGCGCACCAACAAGGAGCGGTTCGAGAAGCGCATGGCCGACGCCCTGATCACGCCCGCCGACCGCGAGGCGATCCGCGGACGCAAGCTCAGAATCCTGGTGATCACCGAGGACTGGTGCGGCGACGCCCTGGTGGGCTTCCCCGCCCTGGCCAGGCTGGTCGACGACGCGCCAAACGTGGAGATGCGGGTGTTCCTGCGCGACGCGAACCCGGACGTGATGGACCAGTACCTCAAGCGGGGGCTTTACCGCACGATCCCCGTGATCGTCTTCTTCGACGAGCAGATGAACGAGCTGGCGCGCTACATGGAGCGCCAGGACGTGGTGACCGAGCTGCGCACCTTGCTGAAGGTCTGAGGAGGACCGAGCCATGAAGGCGATTCGCGTCCACGCTCCGGGTGGTCCGGAGAGCATGAAGCTGGAAGAAGTGGCGGCCCCCGCGCCGGCGGCCGGCCAGGCCCAGGTGAAGCTCGAGGCCTGCGGCGTGAACTACATCGACGTGTACTTCCGCACCGGTGCCTACAAGGCCCCGCTGCCGCTCACCCCGGGCATGGAGGGCGCGGGCACCGTGACCGCAGTGGGCCCGGGCGCCTCGGACGTCAAGGTGGGGGACCGCGTGGCGTGGACCGGCGTGATCGGCTCGTACGCCCAGATGCTCGCGGTGCCGTCGGACCGCCTGGTGGCCCTGCCGGACAAGCTCACGTTCAAGGACGGCGCCGCCGCGATGCTCCAGGGGCTCACCGCCCACTACCTCGTGACCTCCACGTGGCCGCTCAAGAAGGGCGAGACGGCGCTCGTGCAGGCCGCCGCGGGCGGCATGGGGCTGCTGCTCTGCCAGATGGCCAAGATGCGCGGGGCGACCGTGATCGGGACGGTGTCCACGGAGGAGAAGGCGGCCCTGGCGAAGGCGGCGGGCGCCGACCACGTCATCCTCTACACCAAGCAGGATTTCGAGCCCGAGGTGAAGCGCATCACCGGCGGTCGCGGCGTGGACGTGGTCTACGACGGCGTCGGGGCGAGCACCTTCGACAAGGGGATCAGCTGCCTGCGTCCGCGCGGCCTCATGGCCCTCTTCGGCGCGTCGAGCGGCCCGGTCCCGCCGCTCGACCTGCAGCGCCTGAATGCGGGCGGCTCGCTCTTCGTCACTCGGCCGAGCCTCAACCATCACATCGCCACGCGCGACGAGCTGATGCAGCGCTCCAGCGAGCTGCTCGGCTGGGTGCGCGACGGAAAGGTCAAGCTACGGGTGGAGCATCAGTTCCCGCTGGAGCAGGCCGCCGAGGCCCATCGCCAGCTCGAGGGCCGCAAGACGACGGGGAAGATCCTGCTGCTTCCATGATCGATCCGGCGCCCGCATGCTGAAGTGGACGCTGGTCGGGCTCGCGGTGCTGGTGGCGCTCGTGCTGGGCGCCCTCCTGGCGCTGCCGCTGCTGCTCGACACGCCCGCGATCCAGACCTACGCTTCGCAGGCCGCCTCGCACGCGCTGGGGCGGCCTGTGAAGTTCAACGCGCTCTCCATCTCCGCGCTGCCGCTGCCGAGCGTCAAGCTCCGCGGGCTGCAGGTCGCCGAGGACCCGGCCTTCGGGCCCGGACCCTTCATCACGGTGAGCGAAGGCCGGATGCGCATCCGGATCCGGCCACTGCTGCAGGGGCGGGTGGAGCTGGCCGATCTCACCCTGGAAGAGCCCCGCATCCACGTGGTGGAGGACACCGCGGGCCGGCTCAACGTGGCGACGCTGGGCGCCGGCGCGCCGCCCGCGCCGGCCGGCCCGCCCCGCGTGGGCACCGGGCGTCCCGCGGCCGCCGCAGCCGGCGCGGTGCTGCTCTCGCGCGTGCGCATCGTCAAGGGCGCTATCGACTACCAGAAGGCCGGCGCGACCAGCGCCCAGTTCACGCTGGACGCCATCGACGTCACGGTGACCCAGGCCGTCGTCGGCGAGGCTCTCCGCGTCAGCGGGAGCGCCCAGGCTCAGCCCGGCAACGTCAAGCTGACCATCGCGGAGGCGACGGTGAGCGTGGCGCCCGGGCGTCCTTTCGGCGACGCGCAGCTCAAGGCGGCGGTGGACATCGAAAGTCGTGACATCGGACCGGCCGCCGCCATGTTCGTCCCGACGCCCGGCGTGTCGGGGCCGCTCAAGGGGCGGATCCTGGTGTCCGGCACCGCGGCGCGCCTGACCGGTAGCGGCACCGTCGGCTTCGACCGGCTCACCCTGTCCGCTCAGCAGCCCCACTGCCTGGAGCCGAAGCGGCGGTCGCTGACGCTGGACGACGTCCGGGTGCCGCTGCTCTACACGCCGACGCAGCTCGAGAGCCAGGCGGTCCAGAGCAAGGTGGCGAAGGGGACGGTGGCCTTCCGGCTGACCGTCGCCCTGGGCCCGCCGCGCGTGGCCACGCTGCGCGACATCACGGTCAAGGGCATGCAGCTCGAGCCGGTGCTGGTAGACTACCTCTGTCAGCGCAACGCGGTGACCGGGCCGCTCGACCTGACCGGCGAGGCCAACCTGCACCTGCAGGCGGCGCTGCCCAGCCTCAACGGGGCGGGCCGGGTTCAAATCGGGGCGGGCCGCGTCATCGGACCCGATCTGCTGCACGCGCTCGGCCAGGCCCTCGCGCTGACCGATCTGGTCTCGGGCGCGCTCGACGGCGGCCGCCGCGGAAGCCGGCCCGCCCCGGGCTCCCCGCTCGACTTCGATTCCATCACCGCGAGCTACACGATCACCAACGGGGTGGCCCGGACCGAGGATCTGGTCTACCAGGCGCGCGACCTGCGCCTGACCGGGGTGGGGACCTACGGGCTCGTGGACGGGCGAACCGCCATGGACGTGATGGTGACCCAGGGCGGTAACCGGGTGAAGGCGCGGGTGGCGGGTGGCCCCGGGGCGCTGACGATCGTGCCCACCGACGTCCGGATCAAGGAGCCGAAGGACCTCAGGAAGACGCTCGATCGGCTGTTGCGCTGAACCGCGCCCCGCCCAGCTTGCCGGCCTCCACGAGCCCGACGAAGAACGCGTAGAGCTGGTTGTACTCGTCGTAGCGCGCCTGCCCGAAGCGGGCGACGGTCTGCTCGCGCATACCCCGGTACATCCGCAGCCGCTCGCGCAGGATCCCGATCCATTCCGCGGAGAGGTCCTCGGCCTCGACCAGGGCGTAACCGGCCCGCGCCAGCAGCTCGCGGTAGCCTTCGATGCTCTAGAGGGTGACCGCGGCCATCCACTCGTCGAGGCGGCGGCGCTCGTTCGCCTCGAGACGCGGCCGTGCGACCCAATCGCTGAAGGCCAGGCGGGCCCCCGGCCTGAGCACGCGCGCGCACTCCCGGAGGACCGCCGCCTTGTCCGGGACGTGCAGGAGCCCTTCCTGGCTGACCGCGGCGTCGAACGTCCGAGCGCGGAAGGGGAGGACCTGCGCGTCGGCCCGGAGGTGCCGCACCAGGGGGCTCAGGCGGACGAGGGCGGTGAGGCGAGCACCCGCCGCGCATCGTGAGTGGGTCAGGTCCACGCCGGTGACGCGGACGCCGAAGCGGTGTGCGAGGAAGCGCGCCGGGCCGCCGAGGCCCGCACAGACGTCGAGCACGGTCATGCCCGGTGTGATGGCCGCGCGTCGCGCGAGCGTTTCCACGGCCCCGAGGCCGCCGTAGTGGTCCTGGTCCCACGCCCAGAGATCCTCGGGCTCGAGCGGTCCGCGGGCGCGGCCCGGGCGTGTGCGCGCGGATTCCAACACCTGCGCCTCGTTGATCGGGTGACGATCGTAGAAGTCGATCACCGGGTGACGCACGACCGCGAGTGTACGGGGAGGCCTCCTTGAAGTCACCCGGGGCGTATGATAGAAGGAGTCGTTTCTATCCGCCCGCGAAGGAGAACCGGAGAGCCATGACAGACGCCGCGGTCAATCCCCTGAAGGCTGGTCTCGAGGACGTCGTCGTCTCTCCGTCGGAGATCTGTTTCATCGACGGGCACAAGGGCCGCCTCATCTACCGGGGTTATGACGTGGATGACCTGGTGGCCCACTCGACCTTCGAGGAGGTCACCTTCCTCCTGTGGCAGGGGCGGCTGCCGTCGCGGAAGGAGCTCGACACGCACCTGAAGGCGCTGGCCTCCACCGCCAACCGCAAGCTCCCGCCGAAGCTCCTCGCGATGCTCAAGCTGCTGCCCAGGAAGACGACCCCGATGGAGGTGCTCCGGACCGGGGTGTCGGCGCTCTCCTCGTTCGATCCCGACGCGGCTGACAATAGCCGGGAGGCGACCCTTCGCAAGTCCTTGCGCCTCACCGCGCAGCTCCCGACCCTGGTCGCGGCCTGGGAGCGCATCCGCCACGGCAAGCCGCCGATCGCCCCGAGCCCCCGGCTCAACCTGGCGGGCAACTTCCTCTACATGATGAGCGGCAAGAAACCCACGCCGCTCGCCGCCAAGACCTTCGACACCGCCCTGATCCTCCACGCCGACCACGAGTTCAACGCCTCGACCTTCGCGGCCCGCGTGACCGCCGCCACCCTGTCCGATCTCCATTCGGCCGCGGTGTCGGGCATCGGCGCGCTCAAGGGCCCGCTGCACGGCGGAGCGAACGAGCAGGTCATGCTGATGGTCGAGAAGATCAAGGACCCGGCCAAGGCCGACGCGTGGATCCGGAAGGCGCTCACCGACAAGGCGCGGATCATGGGCTTCGGCCACCGCGTGTACCGGGTGGAGGACCCGCGGGCGAAGCACCTCAAGCGTCTGGCCCTGGAGCTCGGGCAGCAGGTGGGCGACACCAGCAAGGTGCAGATCCTCGACACGGTCGTGCGCGTGATGGGTGGTGAGAAGCATATCTTCCCCAACGTGGACCTCTACTCGGGCGCGGCCTACGCGGCGATGGGGATCTCCACCGATCAGTTCACGCCCATCTTCGCCATGAGCCGGATCGCGGGCTGGGCCGCGCACGTGCTCGAGCAACACGGCAATAACCGGCTGATCCGGCCCCGCTCCGACTATTCGGGCGCGCTCGACCTGAAGTACGTCCCGCTCTCCGAGCGGTAGGCGGCCGCCGGGCCGGCCCCCGGCCCTCCCGTGGCGGCCGTGACGACGAGCGTGGTGCTGGTGGTGCACAACCAGCCCGCGCTCACCCAGGCGTGCGTGGAGAGCCTGCAGGCCACCCGTGGCCCGTTCGAGCTCTGCATCGTGGACAACGCCTCCGGCGAGGACACCGTGGACTACCTCGACCGGCTCGCGCGCGCGGTGCCGCTGCGCTATCTGCGCAACGACGAGAACGTGGGGCTGATCCGGGCACTCAACCAGGGGGCGCAGCTCGCCAGCGGGGAGCTGCTCTGCTTCCTGCACAACGACACCGAGCTGCGGGACCCGCGCTGGCTCGAGCGCATGCAGGGCGCGGTGGCGTCGTCCGCGCGCATCGGGCTGGCCGGCCTCTACGGAGTGAAGCGCCTGCGGCGTGACGGCCGGTACGTGGGCCGGACCATCGTGCACTGCCTCGAGGGCGCGCCGACGCTGCGGACCCCCCAGGCCGAGGTGGCGGTGGTGGACGGGGTCTGCCTCTTCCTCGCGCGCGACGTGCTGGACGCGGTGGGCGGCTTCGACGAAGGGTACGGGTTCTTTCACGGCTACGACCGCGATCTCTCCTTCGCGGTGCGGGAGGTGGGCCTGCGCTGCGCGGTGGTGAACGCGCCCTTCGTGCATCGGGGCGGGGGAACGCGGACGGGCGAGCACGCGCCGCTGGCGGCGCCCGAGGACCTGGCCCAGCGGCAGGCCGCGCTGGCGCGGTTCGCCGCGAAGTGGGCGCACCGGCTGCCGTGCGACGTGCGGCGGCCGCCCGAGCGGCTGCGTGATTGGCTCCGCGGGCTCCGGAAGGTATGATGCCGCGCATGATCCCCTTCGTGAAGGGCCACGGGCTCGGCAACGACTATATCGTGATCAACGGTTCCGATCTGCCGTCGCCGCTCACGCCGGGCCAGGTGACGCGCATCTGCGATCGCAACTGGGGCGTGGGCTCGGACGGCATCCTGCTCCTCGTGCCGGCCTGGGCCGGCGCGGACTTCGGCCTCCGGATCCTGAACCCGGACGGCAGCGAGGCCGAGAAATCGGGCAACGGCCTGCGCATCTTCGCCAAGTACCTCCACGATCACGGCCACGCCAAGCGCGATACCTTCACGGTGGACACCATGGGCGGGCGGGTGGAGTGCCGCTGCCACGTGAAGGACGGGCGGGTCAACGTGGTGACCGTCGAGATGGGCCGCTGCACCTTCGTGGCGCCCGAGATCCCCATGAACGGCCCGGAGCGCGAGGTGGTGAAGGTGCCGCTCCAGGTGGCCGGCGAGACGCTGCTGATCACCGCAGTGTCCGTGGGCAACCCGCACTGTGTGATCTTCACGGACCGCCTCGACGAGGCGCTGGTCCGGCGGCTCGGCCCTCTGGTGGAGCATCACCCCGCGTTTCCAAACCGGATCAACGTGCAGTGGGCGCGGGTGGCCTCGCGCTCGAAGGTGGACATCCTGATCTGGGAGCGCGGGGCGGGCTGGACGCTGGCGTCGGGGTCGTCCTCGAGCGCGGTGGCCTGCGCGGCGGTCAAGAACGGCCTCTGCGAGCACGGGCTGGTCACCGTGCGCATGCCGGGTGGCGAGCTCTCCGTGGACGTGCGCCCCGACTGGTCCATCCGGCTGCAGGGGCCGGTGGAGGAGGTCTATACCGGGACGTTGTCGCGGGAGTTCACCGAGCGCTTCGGCGCGTGACGCCGGGCGCTCCTCGCGGCGAGGTCAGTCGGTCACGGGCCGGCGTGATCCAGGCTGGCCTGTAGCTGCTGGGCCAGCGCGCCAACATATCTGGTGATGCACGTCGTGTGGTCTCCGGGAATGGAGATGACCTTCAGGTTGGGCGCCACTCTATGCCAGCCGAGTGTGGGATCCGAATGCCGTGCGAGCGGACCCTCGACGGCCGTGAAGAGCGTCACGGGCCCCGTGTATCGGCCGGGCGCGTACCGTTCGACCATTTGACGCAGCATTCGACTGATCCTGGCCGCTTCCGCCGCTTCCGCCGTCTCGAGGGCAGCGCGTACCCGACCGCGCGCGCGAGCGCGCCGGCGGAGTCGGGTGCGGAGCTTCTCGACGACAAAGGCAAGCAGAGGCCGCGGCCCGTGCCGCGCCTGGGCCGCGATGCGCAGAACCCGGAGGGCCGCGCCGCTTTGCAGGAGACGTTGAAGCTGCGCTCGCACCCCGACGGCCGGATCCCGCGCCACCGCGTCAACCACGACGAGCAGCGGAACGCGTTCTCCCAGCGCTACCAAACGCCTGGCCATTTCGAACGCGATCAGGCCGCCATGGGAGTAGCCCCCGAGGAGGTACGGTCCCGCAGGCTGAGCAGCCCGGAGGGTCTGGAGGTACGCCTCTGCCAGCCCCTCGATCGTGCCTGGCGCCCCCTCGGCCCCGATGCCGTACGGCGAGAGAGTAAAGAAGGGCTGCTCCGGGGCGAGCTGGCGGGCGAGATCGCGACAGTACAAGCCGCCACCGATCTGGTGACCATGCAAGAACACGAACGGACGACGACGCCCGCCCCGCTGGACCTCCGTCAGCGGGCGACTGCCCGGGTCGGGGTCGGGCGTGCCCTCGAGGAGCCGCGCGAGACGCTGCACCGTGGGGGCGGAAAAGAGGACGGCGGGATGAAGCGTGCGCCCATGCACCTTCGCGATCGCCTCCATCATCCTGGCGGCGACGAGCGACGTGCCGCCGAGGTCGAAGAAGTCGTCCGTGGTGCTGAGTGGCCGGAGACCAAGGACGTCTTCCCAGATCTGGGTAAGCTGGTACTCGAGGATGTCGGTGGGCTTCCGATGCTCGGCCACCCCTCGGGCCGGGGCGAGGCTGCGGTCCGACCCGAGTAGACCGAGCAACGCGGGCAGCCGGTGTCGCTGCA
>Ga0137403_10001575_pt1 | contig 28647 bp, 23 predicted proteins | sample CZOMad2_1_16fung_FD_122057 | JGI IMG/M metagenome (GOLD analysis project Ga0137403, IMG submission 122057) | Vadose zone soil fungal communities from Angelo Coast Range Reserve, California, USA - CZOMad2_1_16fungal (Hybrid Assembly) | ecosystem: Environmental > Terrestrial > Soil > Vadose zone... | reverse complement strand
AGTGGCGCGCCCGGGGAGGCTCGAACTCCCGACCCTCTGCTTAGAAGGCAGATGCTCTATCCAGCTGAGCTACGGGCGCATCCTTGCAACTAATTTAATGTACTGTGCTTGCCACATTTTTCGCAAGGGCAACTGAAGTGGCTTATGCCCACCGAGCGGGACAGTTTCCCCGGCAGCACTACGGAATCACTCGCCAGCAGTCGGTTTATTTTTTCGAAGTTGAAGGCGCCAAAAACTGCACTGTAACCCTAAGACCGATTGGCAATGACAGAGAGTCGCCATCCAAGCCGATCACGGCTTCCAGGATATCGCGGTCGCTCTTATCGGACGGATCGCCCGTGGATATGCTCTTCCGGCCCATCATTGCGGATATTCTCACGACGGATCCATTGAGTCTCTTCCCGTCAAGAGCGTCAGCCTGGATTATTACCTTCTGTCCGAGCGACACCTTATCAACATCTCTTTCGTCTATTTCCGCCTTGATTCGCCTGGCGGAAGTGTCCGCGAGGCTAAACAATGGGCGCGGAGTGACTGTACTGAAGGACTCTCCGCGTCTCGCATAAACCCTCAATACAGTTCCGTCGATCGGAGCAAAGATTGAGCACTTCTCAATGCGCTCCTGCACGGTTCGAGCGCGACCCTCCGCGGCGACCACGTCGGCATCCGCCCGCGCTTTGTCTTCATCGAGCGGAGGCGCGGCAAGCAGCTCCTCAGTTCGAACAGCGGCTCGAAGGTTAGCGTCTGCCACGCCCAGATCGCGAATGGCCTGCTCGTAAGATGACCGGGAAATCTGTTCCTTTTGAAAAAGAGCTCGCTGCATTTCAAGCCGCGACTTTGCTTCTTCAAATGTAGCGCGAGCAGCGGCCGTCTTTTCGCTCGCTATTTTCTTCTCCTCATCACGCGCGCCGCGCAGGAGCCGCGTTCTTGCCTGGCGCGCACTCTCGGTTTCGGCTGTCGCAGTTTGTAGACCTGCTTGCAAATCATCACAGCCTATCTCGCCAAGTAAGGTCCCTTTTTTTGCGAACTGACCCTCTTTCACGTAGACGGCTTTCAGGATCCCATCCGCGGCAGCACCAACTTGCGTCGTTTCCGAAGCTCCCTCGACTCTTCCGGGGGAGGCAAAGACGACGGTCCCGATAGCGGAGGATCCACCGCGGGCTTGCACCGAATTTCTGTCGTGCGTTGTCCCCAGAAACGCGACAGCAATAATGACCACCGCAATTGCAGAAACACCGATGCCCCATCTGCTCCGGGCTGTCATTGGATTTTCTCCCCTTGCTTTACCTGGCCATCGCATAGGTTGATCGTGCAATCGGCGAATTCCTGCCACCGCGGATCGTGGGTTACGACAACGACGGTTCTCCCGTCGTCATCCACCTGGCTGCGGAGAATTTGGCAAATTTTTCTTCCGGCCTCGGCATCCAGCGCTGCGGTCGGCTCATCCGCAAGGAGAATGGGAGGATTTCCAGCCAGTGCCCGCGCGATGGCAACCCGTTGCTTTTCTCCCGGGCTCAGTTCGTTAGGTTCCCGATTGAGCTTTTCTCCCAAACCGAATCGAACGAGGAGATCTCTTGCCAGCTCTGTCCGGCCCCGCAGGGTCGGATCACGAAGTTCAAAGCCAAGGGCAACGTTGTCAATCGCGGAAAGAGAATGGAAGAGCCGGAAAGCCTGGAAGACAAAACTGATTTTCTTCTGACGAAGAACGGTCCGCTCTGCTTCGCTCAATCCGTTTATCGCGACACCATCCACGAATACCGTACCTTCGTCAGGCGTCAATAAGCAGCCAAGGAGAGACAAGAGCGTGGTTTTCCCGCTGCCAGAAGGTCCCATAACCAAAGACAACGTGCCTCGCTCGAAAAATTGCGAAACGTCCCGTAGCGCACGGACTTGTGCGTCCCGCTGGCCGAACGAGACAGTCGCGCCTTCAACTCCGAGGAAGTGATTAGGCACGGAACACTCTCCCGGGCTCAACTGTGAGGGCGCTTCGAACGGAAGCGATCGACGCCAAGGAACACATGGCCAAACTCGGAATGACCATTACCAGAAGTAACCACCACGGCGTATAGATCCAGGAAATCAGCGATTTTGCGTAACTGATACATGGAACAACGACCAGCAGTCCCAAAATGCTGCCGACAACGCCGCAAATGAGGGCCTGCGCAAGTACGATACGCGCCACGAAAGCCTGCGACGCCCCAAGAGCTTTCAATGTCGCGTATTCCTCGATGTTCTCCATTGTGTTTGCATAAACTGTCTGTGACACAACCACAAGACCAATCAGAAAACCCAATACCGCCGCGGTTAGAATCGCGCCCCCGGCGCCAGTCTTTATCGTCCAGTACAGACGGGACTGCCGCGAGAATTCGCCTCGCGTTAGCACATCCACTTCGGGGAGGCGCTGCTTAAGCGTTTGCCGCACTTCCGATGTTGAATATCCGTTGTCGACACGCACGAGAACGTACATGGTTTCTTCAGGACCAAAACCCATGTACCGCGCGGCATTCCGATACGAAGTGAAAAGAAAGGGAACTCCGAGGAATGCCCCGTAACCGTCAATCTGACGCTCGATGCTGGCGCGGTGGCGGTTAACTTCCACCTCTGCTGGCATCGTTGTTACTTGAATCAGTTCGCGGTCGCTCACGTCATAAATGACCGCGTCAGGGGACATGTTTTCGGCTGATCCGGGAGCATCGGGGACCGGGAATCGCTTCCCTACATTGGGATCCGCACCAACCAAAGCTACAACCTGTTGCGTTCCGTTTGGCGTGCGATAGACGGCAAAAGCCATGCAAACTCGGCTCGTCTCCAGCACGCCGGGGACACCGGCAGCCATCTCCCTCACCCGGCTTTCGACGGGAGTTCCAAACTCAAACGCCTGCACTCCTCTCGCAGTAATCCAGATGTCGGAGTCGCTGGCGTCTATGAGTCTGGATGCCGCGCGCAAAAAACCGGCCAGGAGGCTACCCTGAAAAACCATCAGGAATACGGCAAAGGACACGCCTAGCACCGTTACCGAAAAACGGGCCCGATCGTGAACGATATTTTGCCAGGCGAGCTTCATAGGAACTGAGCCAACAAAACATTTGGGCAGGAAAGAGTGCGCCGCACTACTTGATTTGCTCGCACGCCTGCCACGTCAAGTCTCCTGCCAATAACGTCGCGGTCCCCTCGGCGGACAGCGGCTTGGAAAAGTAAAATCCCTGACCGTATTTGCAGTGCAGCTTCTTGAGCATGGCAACTTGTTGAAGTGTCTCCACTCCTTCAGCGACAACGTCCAGGCGAAGATTGTTAGCCATGGGCAATATGGTCCGGGCAATCTCCATGCCCTCGCCATCGTCGCTCATGCCACTGATGAAGGAGCGGTCGATTTTCAAAGTGTCGAGTGGAAAACGGTGCAGGTAGCTCAACGAAGAATATCCCGTGCCGAAATCGTCGATTGCCAGGCGGATTCCCAGGGCTTTAATCTGCTGCAACATCTCCACGGCCGCCGCGGGATCCGCCATGACGGTGCTTTCGGTAATCTCGAGCTTCAAGGCTTCCGCAGGCAGCGCGAGTTCACGCAGCAGCTTTCCGATGTCTTCGACCAGATTCGCCTGTAGAAATTGCTTGGCCGACAAGTTGACGCTGATCGTCAGCTCAGGATGCTGAGCAAGATTTGCCCTCCATTCGCTGATCTGTCGGCAAGCTTCCCGCAAATTCCACCAGCCCAGCTCTCGTATCAGGCCGGTTTCCTCGGCAACGGGAATGAATTCCTCCGGCCCGAGCAAGCCGCGCTTCGGATGCTCCCATCGCAGCAGAGCCTCGAAGCCGACAATGTCTCCGGAGGCGAGGTTGACAATCGGCTGGTAAAAATTGCGAAACTCTTCGCGCTCGAGGGCATGACGGAGATCCGTTTCCAACTGCAATCGCGCCATGACGCTGGCCCGCATATCCGCGTCAAACACTTCATAACGAGCTTTGCCCAGAGACTTGGCTCGATACATTGCAGTGTCGGCGTCTCGCAGAATATCTTCGGGCTGTTCGTAAGACGAATTGCCCAATGCAATGCCGATGCTCACGGAAGTAAACACTTCTTTGCCACCGAGAATGAATGGCGATGCGAGGGCCTTCATCATGCGGTCCGCGGCGCGCTTGGCGTCGTTCGGATCTTTAATGTGGTCGAGCACAACGGTGAATTCATCTCCCCCGAGGCGCGCGACCGTGAAGGTCTCTCCGAGGCGCGCGACCGTATCCGTTGACCGCAAACACTTTTCTAACCGGCTGGCCACGCCAACCAGGAGTTGATCCCCGACCAGGTGGCCCATGCTGTCGTTGATCATCTTGAACCCATCAAGATCCATGAAAAGAACCGCGAACAAATGGTCTTTGCGGCGCTTCGCTTGCTTAACCAGACGTCCCACACGATCAATAAACAGCAGCCGGTTTGGCAGGCCCGTTAGTGGGTCCGAGACTTTCCCCTCGGTTATGTCCGTCTGAGATCCGGCCATACGCGAAACATTTCCGGAAGAGTCATGGACGGCGACCCCGCGGCTCAGCATCCAACGAAAGCCGCCTTCTTTATGCAGCACGCGGTGCTCGCTCTCAAAATGTGGAGTCGATCCCTTTTGATGAGCCGCAATTTCCTCTTTGACGCGCTCGCGGTCCGCATCATGGATCCGGTCAAACCATTCTTCCGGTTTGTCCCCGATTTCTCCTTCTTCATAGCCCAGCATAGCCTTCCAACGAGGCGAGAAATGCACCACGTTGGCCGAAAGATTCCAGTCCCACAGTCCATCGTTCGAACCACGAGCTGCCAATGCGTAGCGCTCTTCGCTTTCTTTCAACGCTTCCTGTGCATGCTTGTGCGACAGCTGAGTACCTATCCGCGCCAGCGCGACAGGAAAATCAATAGGCTTCGTCAAATAATCGTTTGCCCCTAGCTCCAATGCCGCAACAATGTCGTCGCTTTGTGTTTTTGCCGTGACCATGATGATTGGAAGTTGAGCTGGCGAATATTGCTCGCGCAAGGTTTTCAGGGCATCAAGGCCGCTGACGTTCGGCATCTCAATGTCCAACAACACCAGGTCCACGGCGTCTCGCTGAACACGCTCCAGCAATTCCTTCGCGCTCGATGCCAGTCCGATGACGTAACCCTTGCGAGTGAGGCGGCGGGCGAGCATGTCCCGGTTCATTTCATTGTCGTCTACGATGAGCAATCGGCTAGGCCGCAGATTCATAGTCATTTCTTCACCGTAAGCAAACTTTCAATCTTTTCGCTGAGTCGCCCAAATTCCACCGGTTTGGTGTCATAGTCGTCGCAACCCGCCTCAATCGCTTTCTCGCGATCGGTTACCCAAGCGTGTGCGGTCAGTGCGATGATGCGGATGTGCCGAGTGGACTCGTCAGCCTTGAGAAGGCGAGTCACTTCCCAACCGCCCATGACGGGCAGACTTATGTCCATAAGAATGAGATCAGGCGCCTCCGAACGTGCCAAGGAAAGTCCCTTTTCGCCGTCCTCCGCGGTAACCACGGTATAACCCTTGCGTTGAAGCCGCCGGGACAACATGTCCCTGTTCATTTCGTTGTCTTCGACTAGCAAAATTTTCGGCATGCTAATTTCTCCTGCTTCTGGATACCTTGGATTCTGCCGTCTTACGACCCGCCGGACCTTCTCCCGCATAGGTAAAGGGGGACGCATCAGCGTCCGTGATACCGGAAGATCGAGCGACTCTGTGCTTTTCTACCAGGACAGCAAGACGGTCCCGCTGGACTGGCTTGATCAGGTAATTCGAAGCGCCCAAATCCATGCCGCGGGCCTCGTTATCCACGATGGTCACCATAATCACCGGAATTTTGGCGAGTTCCTCATCGCTCTTCAGCCTGTTCAGCACTGTCCATCCATCACATTCGGGCATGACTACATCGAGCGTAATAAGCAGCGGGCGAATTTCCTTGGCGAGGCGGAATCCCTCTTCTCCATTTGCGGCGACAACTACACGGAGATCCAATTTCGTCAGAAAGCGGGACATCAGATCGCGAACCGACGGATCGTCGTCTATCACCAAAATTGTGTCCAGGTTCGGCTTGTTCTCTGAGAATTTCGCCGGCGCGTCGCTCGTTCCTTGTGACGACGCGGACTCAGTTGTCTCCATTGCAATTTGAGTTGGCAGTTGCACCGTAAAGACGGCGCCTTTCCCGGGCTCGCTCTCGACGTTGATTTGCCCCTTCATCAACTGAACGAACCGGTGAGTAATCGCGAGCCCCAGGCCCGTTCCGCCATACTTGCGTGCAATCGAGGAATCCGCCTGGGCGAACTCCTGAAACAGGTTCTGTCTTTGCTGGGCGGAAATTCCAATCCCCGTGTCGCTAACGCGGAATTGAATGCACTCTTTGTCCTCCGCCCTAATTTGATCCACATCCACGGAGATGGTGCCGTGATCCGTGAATTTGCAGGCGTTACTCAGCAAATTGAACAGTATTTGCCGGACTTTCGTAATGTCCGCCTTCATCGTGCCCACGTTCTCTGCAACGCGGACATTGACTGAATTGGAGTTCTTCGCCGCCGCGGGTTGGAGGGTTGTGACCATTTCCTCGATCACTTGCGGCACGTCGAAGGTCTCCAGGTGGAGCCCCATTTTCCCGGCTTCGATCTTCGAAAGGTCAAGCACGTCATTGATCAGAGCCAATAAGTGCTTGCCAGCCGCTTGAATTTTCTTCAGGTCCTGAACATTCTCGATCTTCCCGGCGTCCCGCGTTTCCTCCTCCAGCATTTCGCTATATCCGATGATGGCGTTAAGCGGAGTCCGCAACTCGTGACTCATATTTGCAAGAAATGTGCTTTTGGCGCGATTCGCTTCCTCGGCGGCGTGTTTTGCCTTAGACAACTCTTCCTGTGCCTGTTTGCGCTGGAATACTTCTTCCTCCAGCTCTTGCGTCCTGGTCTTCAACTCGCCATTGGTGCTCTGCAACGCCGTGTCTCGTTGCTGGATTTCGGACAACATGGTGTTGAATCCGTCGATCAATCTGCCGATTTCGTCGCTGTATTTCTTGACGGCCCGGACGGCGTAATTCTTGTTTGAGGAAACCATTCGCATCGTGTCTTCCAGGTGCAGAATGGGTTTTGAAATCAGGCCTTGCAGCTTCGAGGAGACAAACAGCGCGAATAGTCCGGAGACCAGCACAAATATAAGGAGGATATTTGCGTACCGCTTTGCGCGTGAATTCCATTGACGCATGTCGGACTGCAAGAACAGGGTTCCAACATGTTCCCCGTTCAACGTAACCTCCTGGAACACTTCCAGGAATCCGCCTTCAAAGCGGTAGCCTTTGACCTGCAAATGGGAAGGAAGAAACGCCGGCACCGCGGCCTTGCCCCGAGAATAGCGGGCAAAAATCTTTCCGTCGGGCTTATATAGCGCTGCGGTGACGATGTCTTCTTTTGCCGTAAAAGCGGACAATGTCGCCGTTGCGGCGGGCTCATCCTTAAACTCCATCGCGCCCGCGCTGTTGTACCCGATGATCTGCGCCTGGGTCATCAGGTCCTGACTCAGGAGGTGACGAAATGAGACGAGATCGTAAATAAGAAAGCTGACGGAAGAAAGGATCAAGGCGATGCTGCTCGTTAGCATCGTTATAAGCGTTAGTTTGCGCTTGATGGAAAGATTCTGAAGAATCATCCGGGATTCCTCCCGGTGGCGGCAGTTTGTGGGATTATTTTCGCCAGCGTCAGTAGTCGTGAGCTGATGTTCAGGTCTGCCTGATGCGCGGCGTCCACATTGACCTCAAAGCGCACTCGGTTGTCCTCCACCGTAAAGCGAATCACTCCGCCGCGCTCGGCAAAGCCGGGCGTCTCGCCGACGGTCAGGATCGGCAGCCACTTCACGAGCTGAATGATTTCGTCGGCGTGCGCCTTTTCCGATGCGCTGACGAAGAGAATTTTGCAATCCCTCAAGTCCTTCAGGTCTTTCAGGTCTTTCCCCCATTTGTAGCGCCTGACGACAAATCCCCGTTGCCCGATTTTTTTGTCCTGCACGAGACGATCGAGGACGTTCCCGAAAGGATCGGTTCCCAGGACTCCGATTACGATCGGAGAATCCGGCTGGGCAAAAGCAGCGGACGGCCACTCCACGAATTTCGCGAAGTTGTAGATGAAACCAGCCTTAATTAGATATTCCGAAGAATCGGGAGCGTCGCCGGTTTGCGCATACGCAAGCGGCGTCCCGTTCAACGTCATACCCAATATCGCGATCAGAATTCCCAGTCGTCTCAGCATTACTTCTCTCGTCCGCGTGTTCTCATTCTTGAGAGTTCAGGCGACTTTCAAAATCAAAACCGAAACGTCAGACTGCCGTAAACCGTCCGCTTGACCTCCGTCGGAGCGGTGTTTATGAAATCCGGAATGAATTCCAAATGTTTGTGATTCAGCAAGTTCTGGCCGCCGATCGACAATTCAAACGGCGAAACCGGCCGCCAGCCCAAATGCGCGTCCAACGAGTAATAGCTGGGTACGTTTAAGCCGGAAAGATGATCCACGAAGCGCAGAGTGGTATCGTCCTCGAAGTGTTTCGGCAAATCGATGGACGACCTCAAATACCACTCATGACGAGGACTCGATCCATTGGGAAGGTCTGGGGTTGGGTCAAGGCTGTCGGAATTCTTTCGTATGTCCATCTGCAAATAGCTGTAGGAACCCACCAGGCGCCACTTGGGAACGACTCGCCAATCTGCAAAGAGCTCGACGCCGTACGTGCCACCGCTCATCTTGTTTGAGGCAACGAACGGGATCACGAGGTCCGTGGGCGCCGGGCTCCCTTCGAGAAATGGCGCCCCTGGTTCCGCCGTTCTCAGATTCGAGTACTTGTTATAGAACGTCGCAATGTCTGTCGAGAATGTGCTGGTTGCCTGAACTCGATAACCTACCTCATAGGCAAGCAAGTCCTCGGATTGGAATTGATGGCTGCCGAACACCGTTATTACGGCAGGGAATGGCGTGGGGTTCACACCCGGCGTAAGCGGCGGTATCACCGCGGAGTTCAGCCGTAAGCCTTCCTCGGTTAGCGCCGGAGTGCGCACTGCGCGCGACACTGCCGTCCAGATTGACTGGTTTGGCGTCAACGTCCACAGCAATCTGGCGTTTGGCTGCACTTCAAATCCCGTGAAATCGTTATGCTCGAACTTCGAGCCAAATGTCAGGTGCAGTCGGTTATCCGCCAGGCTGATTTCGTCCTGAAGGAAAGCGCTGAAGTGATTAAGCGTAAGTTGATTTGGCTGTAGAGAGACGGAGAAGCTCGAGTCGTTTCGATCGCGAATCGACCGATAACCAAGTCCCCATACAAATTGTTGTGAATCTCCAACGTGGAACCCCTGCTGGAAATCCAAGTCAAAAATGTTTTGGTGGTCTACGAATAGTGAGTTGTCCGAAATCGTCGTGTTGTCGTAATACATCTGCAGCGTCGTCGAAGTACCTTCCGAGCTGTGATTCCACCGGCCCAAAAGGTTTGCACCGCTGTAGTTTCCTTTGTTGGGAAACGTGCTCGAATAAGGGAAGCTCAGGGACGGAACCGTCAAAGTCTCCCCGTACTTGCTTTGGTAAATGTCGCCTTGCAAGGTCAACGAATCGGATCCGGTCGGCGTCCAATCCGCGCGAAATCCGCCGCGAAGCGCGTCCCATCCGTCATGCGCCGTTATTCCCGACGAATCCTGTGAAGGTCCCCAGTTGAAATATTTTCCGTAAACCCGGTAGGCGGTCTTGCCGATGGTGCCGCCGTAACGAGCGCTGCCGGACGCGCGCTCTTCGGTTCCCGCTCCGGCGGTCACGAGGGCGGACTGCGTGTCCTTGGCTTTCTTGGTGATGATGTTGATTACGCCGTTTACCGCATTGGCTCCCCAAAGAGTTGCGCCGGGACCACGGATCACTTCGATGCGATCGACGTCCTCAAGCATGACGTCTTGGACGTTCCAGTAAACGCCCGAAAACAGAGGCGTATACACGCTTCGCCCGTCGATGAGCACCAATAGCTTGTTGTCAAAACGGCCGTTGAAGCCTCGCGCAGCGATAGCCCACTTGTTCTCGTCGATGCGCGCCACCTGCAGCCCGGGCGCCAGTCTCAGCGCTTCCGGAATGCTCGTGGCTCCCGAGCGCCGAATGTCCTCCTGCGTAATTACGAACACCGCGGCCGCCGCGTCCGCCACTTTCTGCGTGCGCTTGGACACCGACGTGACCTGCAGGTTCATCAGGTCTTCCATGCTCAGCGTGGCAACGTCCGGCACGGTCTTCTGGCCCTCCGCTCCCGCGTTGGCTGCCAAAAGCGCCGCCACAAGACCGGCGACCATCGTCCGTCCCGCGGACTTTACCGCGCCAAGATTCTGTTTGCTTATGAACCGCATTTTAAGCTTCCCTTCCAGGGAGAACTCGTCAGCAAAGCTGGCGTGCTATTCCCCACTTCGGACTCTTCGTGCCCCTGTTTCCCTAATTCCTGATTTCGACCCAGCCCTTGTTTCATTGCCATCCCCCTGCGGTCCGTCCCATAATTCCGCCGCCCAACCGTTCCCGGTTCTTCCCGAAAGACTGGCTTACAAATCTTCAAGGCTTCTCACCAGTCACCGTAAACACCGTCGAGTAAGTCAGAGTGTCCGGCCGGCGCAGATACTCAAGGAATCTTCGCGTCTGCTCCCGCGCTTCACTTTCACTCCCCAACGATCGCGCCAACAGAGGCTTGGCTATCTCCAACTTGAGCTCCCACTGCTGCAGGATTGCCGGTTCCACTTCGCCTGCAATCAGGTGATAGGCTTCCACCTGTACCTCGACGTTTTTCAACCCAGCGTTGCGCGCCAACCAAAAGAGTTTTCGCCCGACGAACGGATCGAATCCTGTCGCTTCCAGCGCTTTAACGACTTTTTCGGCCATGTTTTGCACCACCGCGTCTTCCGGGTAGTGCCACAAAAGCTGCCCATCCAGGTCTTGCAGCAAGACCCTGCCGCCGCGCTTGCAAACCCTGGCCATTTCCCTCACTGCGCCTTCTTTGTCCTTCAGGTATTCGAGCAACATCCGGGAATACACCAGATCGAAACGATCCGATGGGAGCTCCATGGCTTGAGCATCCCCTCGAACGAAGTCCAATTGCGAAATCCCGCGATTTTTCTGTCTTGCTTCCTGCACGCGCTCTGCGCTGACGTCCATTCCGGTTGCTCGAATTGAACCGTCCAATGCGCAAACTTCCCGCAAAATAACTCCCGGGCCGCAGCCAACGGAAAGAACTTCTGCTCCCGGCCGGACCCGATGCGCCAGGTATCGCCGCACCCACGCGTGCGCGTCCACCTTTTGCTCAAGACGCGTCGCCTCGCGCGGGTCTTCCATAATGTAGTCGGCGATCGCCGTGTTTCTGCTCATCACCGTTCCTGACCTGTAAGCGCAGGTTGCATTTCTTGCTTTTCCATGCGCGCCAGTAATTTTGTATAGAAACCGTCCACGTGCCTGTAGAACCGCGGATGCCCGTCTTTGAGCCAGATGCCCTGGCAATAGTGGCGGAGAAATTCCGCGCCCAGCTTGTAAAGGACGTGTGTCGCCATTTCCTCGGCAATCACAGGAATTTCTTCCAACTCGAAATCTTCGTAAGCCTTCGAACACGCGGTTAGCAGCGCGGAGGCTGCCTGGGAAACCTCGGATTCAGGAAGCGTCGGGTGCAACAGCAGGTCGCAACGATTTTCCAGGTAGCTGAAATTGACGCCCAACGGTCCTCGGTAGACAATCGCCGCTCCGATGGGTTCTTCTTTGTTCGCGAGATACGCCAGCCACACATGCCGCGTGCGTCGGAGTCCGACGCGGCGGTAGAGTTCATCGACCGCTTTGAATTCGACGTCGTGCTCCAATTCTTCTGCCGTGATGTAAATACTGCCGCGCGCCGCGGCCGCTATCTCCAAAAGGGCATGCTGGTGAGAGGAATTGTAGGGCACCACGCGAATCCGCTTTTCCGCCGGAAGCGACAGCGTTTTGGGCAACGCGAAAAATGCGTGCCTTTGAACGGACGATAGGGACTCTCCTATCGTTTGCACCATCGAACCGAAGACCCGTGCGGGAAATCGATTCTCCGGCCGGAACCAATTTTGTGCGGACAGATCTTGACCTTTGCGAATACTCGCTGCGGCCGCGGCCAGCATCACCGCCCGCGACGCATACGGATTGTTTTCAGAGACAAGGTGTTGGGACATCCATCCGTTTTGCGCGGTTCGCCAGACCGCCAGCGACGCTAGCCCTCCCTTCTGATCTCCGCTGGTCAGCACATAAAGGAGCGATTCGCCCGCGCTCAACATCCGTCGCCAGTTTTCCCGAACCTTCGCCAGGTGCGGAAAAAGACGTGCCGCTTTGTCTGGGTACAAAAAGCCCGCACGTTCGTAAAGAGCAAAGATTTCGTTCACGGATAGAGCGTTGACTCGGACACCGTAGGCGTCGTACACGTCCGACAGCTTGGGAAGGCTGGCTAGTGTTTTCTCGTCTAACGCATCTAACGGCATTTTGCCTCCGCGCCGATCTCGGGTCCGACCGCAAATATTGCGGGCCGACTTTGTTTCGGGTCCAAGTCCGACCCGGCGCAGTCCTATAACTATTAGAACTTTTAGCGGATTCAGCTGATTTGGCCAAATGGAACGCTAGTACCGTTTTGTGAGGACTTTCCTGCCCACTATTGACAGCTTGGATACACGCTGAGGTTAGGCCTTGGGTATCCTTACGGGGCAAACACTCTTCTTCAATCGATGATGAAACTTATCTAAGTGTAAGAAAATAAATGACCTGCGGCGTCCTTGGGGCTGCAGTTGAGGCCCCAAAATAAGAGTTTGGCAGTGGCCGGGCGAATGGTTCCTGTTTGGCACACTAAAAGCACGTATTTCAGCTCGTGCGTCGCAAATCAGAAGGCTTTCATTCCGCACCACGGCAGATCGTCGGAGCTCCTGTCCCGAGAGCCAGTTGTCTCTTTCGCCGGGCAAGGGCACAAACCTCTGGAAGTGCCGTATTGCGGTTCTATACACTGTCATTTCAAACTCATTGCGACGATCACCGGCTGGAGGAAGACCATGGTCGAAGATCGCTATAAAGTAAGGCGCACCAATCCGCGTTTCTCGTTTTTCGCGAATGCCGAGGTTACTCTTCGCGACGGAACGGGCGTCCGCGCCCAGATAGCCGAACTCAGTTCTCGGGGTTGTTATATCGACGCGCTCGAACCGATTCCCCTTCGTACAAAATTGCGCCTTAGTATCTGCGATGGTACGCGCACATGCGATGTGCAAGGTAGGGTGCTGTACATGCACTCTGGCGGCGGGTTTGGAATTTTCGGAATGGGCGTGCTGTTTGAAGAAATGGAAGCCGAGCAGAAATTCGCAATCGACAAGTGGCTGCGCGAACTCGCCGTTCGTCAAGGGAATGACTTGAGAAACAACTCCTTCTCTCAAGTCAAGTAGCCACGAAGTTTGTTCGCTGTCGCCACGAAGGCGCCAAAAAGCAAGTTACTCTCGTTCACTTTGCCATTACAGGGATTCGGACCTCGTCGTTTCATCGCCGGAGGTGACTGTCCGGCACACGTCTTGCCGCCGGCTTCGTCGAGCGCGGCATCTGACGTTACTCTAATAGCTCCAATGAAAACGTCTTTAGAGTCGCCGCGAGTCTGCGACGCAGTCAACATGCCTACTTCCGTGGTCCTGTTGCCGTGAAACTTCAGCGCTCCAGCGGAGTTCTGCTGCACCTGACGTCGCTTCCAGGTCGTTTCGGCGTCGGCGACCTTGGTGCGGAAGGCCGCAATTTTGCCGATGCGCTTGCGGATGCCCGGCAACAGGTGTGGTGCGTACTTCCGTTTGGCCCGCCTGGACCGTTTAATTCCCCCTATCAATCGTGCTCGGCGTTCGCTGGCAGCCCTTTATTGATCAGTCCGGACGAACTCGTCGCACAAGGCTATCTGTCGTCAAAAGACCTGCGCAGCGTACCGCGCTTTCCCGCGTCCCGAGTCGCGTATCCTGCGGCGACGCGCTACAAACAGGGATTGTTGCGCCGCGCGTTTCTGGCCTTTTCCGAATCGAAGGAGTATCAGGATTTTGTCGCGCGCAACTCCTGGTGGCTGGAGCCGTATGTGAACTTCATGGCTTTGCTCCACGCAAATCGCAACGAGCCTTGGAACACGTTCGACCCGCGCCGAAAACCCTCCGCGCAAACAGCGCGTTATCATTCGTTTTTGCAATTCGAATTTTTTCGCCAGTGGACGCAACTTCGGAAATATTGCCGTGAGCGGAATGTCTCGCTGCTCGGCGATTTGCCGTTTTACGTCGAATACAACAGCGCCGACGTATGGAGCCATCCAGCGCTTTTCGATTTGGACCAGAATCACCACATGCGTTCGGTCGGCGGCGTTCCGCCCGATTATTTCAGCGCCGACGGCCAGCGCTGGGGCAGCCCAACCTATCGCTGGGACCGCATCGCGCAAAACAATTTCCGCTGGTGGGTTGACCGCTTCCGTTTCGCGTTCGAACATCTCGACTTGCTTCGTGTGGACCATTTCCGCGGTTTCGAAGCGTTTTGGTCCGTTTCCGCTCAAGACAAAACTGCGCGTAACGGTCATTGGGTGGCAGGTCCCGGTGCTGCGTTATTTGAAGCAGTCAAGCAACAACTCGGCGATGCACCCATCATCGCGGAAAATCTCGGAGTGATCAGTCCGGAAGTGGAAGCGCTTCGGAATCAGTTTGGCTTCCCGGGCCTTGCCGTCATGCAATTCGGATTCAGCGAAGACGGAACGCATTTGCCCACGAACTACTCGCAAAATACCGTCGCTTTCACCGGCACTCACGATAACAACACGACGAACGGCTGGTGGAGCGAATTACGAAAGAACGCGGAGCGTGGCGACGCAGCCGGCGATCGCGAAACGCTCGCTCGCGTCAAATCGTTCCTGCGAACCGATGCCGAGGAAATTCATTGGCCTTGCATCGAATCCGTCATGGAATCGCGGGCTGATCTCGCCATCGTTCCGCTGCAGGATGTACTCGGCCTCGGCGGCGAGGCGCGCATGAATTTTCCCGGCCGGCAAGCAGGGAACTGGTCGTGGCGTTTCGAAAGCCACGAGCTTTCGCCCGCGCTCTTGAAGCGACTGCGTGATGTGACGGAAGCTACCGGTCGAGCCGCAGCTGCAGCGGGGCAAACCTGAAACTGCTACGGCGCCTTCAACTCAACAACGTCGCTGCTGCGCGTCCCGCGAGCCACGTACAATGTCTTGCCGTCTTCCGACCAAACATACGAAGCAATCAATCCTGACGGAAAGTTCGTCACCTGTTTCAACGTGCCACTCGGTTTATCCATCTTCCAGATATTCGAGGCGCCCTGCCGCATTAAATTGAAGTACAGCCCGTGGCCGTCTGGCGCAAATTGTGGCGGAGCCATTCCCATTCCGGGTACCATCGGAAAAGTTGTCGTCGCCGGTCCACCGTTCGCTGGGGCGATCACCACGGTGTATGGCGATTGCGGATGCTCCATGCTTTCCGCCGTGTACGTAACCCACTTGCCGTCCGGCGAAAACCGTACGTAAGGATCGCTCGGGTTCGTCAAAGCCGTTTTCGACGGCGCGCCTCCATCAATCGAAACGCGATAAAAACCGTGTTCCTCTTCATTCCAATAAATAATCCAGTGGCCGTCCGGAGAGCAATTCGGCATCGTCGCCGATTTTTCATTCGTAAGTTGCTTCGCGTTCGTACCGTCCGCGTCCACGCGCCACAATTGCGGCGCCTCTCCGGAAGTCTCGGAATATACGATGTGCTTGCCGTCGCCGCACGCCGCCACGTCGCGCAAACCCGGGTTGCCCATCTTAACTTGCCGTAAATTTCCGCCATCGACATCTGCCGTAAAAATGTGGCCTTCGCGCGTCTCATAGAGAATCTTGTCCTTGCCGAAAGTCGAAACATAAACGGCCAGCGCTCCCTCGGTCGTCAATTGCCGCGCGTGTTCCGAGTCGCCGTCCGGCAAGAGCCAAAGGTCGCCGGTGATCGTCGTTTCCACCGCGGCCAGCGCCGTCGCCCCGCGATTCAATTCGAACCACATCGTGCTGTAATCGCGCTGGTCGTTCGAAATCCGCTGCGCTTGCGCGGAAGGGAAGTCCACCTTCCAAAGTTGTCCGCGATCTCCCAGGTTTCCTTCGCGTACCGGCACAATGATCGCCGATCCGTCCGGGAGCCACTGCGGCCGGCCCAGATCATCGTGCGTTTTATAAAACTCGCGGAGGTCCGACCCGTCCGGCGCAACCGCCATCAGGATTCGCCGATTCGTCGACTGGTAAATTGTGAACGCGATCGTCCTGCCGTCTGGCGACCACGCCGGCGCGATCAACGACGCGTGATACACCTGCCCCGCTTTTTTCGCGACGACCTTCACGCCGCTGCCATCCGCGTTTGCGGTCATCAGGTCTACTTCCCGTTTGTCCGGCACGCCGCGCACAAATGTAAATTGCATTCCATCCGGTGAAAAGCTGACGGCCGTATCAATATCGTCGACAAGTTTCGTCGCGACGCCGCCCGTCACCGGCATTTTGAATAGCGAGCTATACAGCTGATTGTCTTTCGATGAGGCCGTGTAGTAGAGAATTGCTCCGTCGGGAGAGAACGCCAGGCCGCCGTAATTGACCTTGTCCGGCGCAATCAGTTGAACATCGCTCGCGGTCCCGTTTCGTTGCATCAGCACGCTTTGCTCGTAGCCGTTCCGCAGCACATACGCCATGCTCTTCCCATCCGGAGAAATCGCCACTGCGGCGGCATTGCCGTTTCGCGTCATTCGCTCGACGCGCATGTCGCGTACGTTGAAGCTTTTTGGTGTGTCGTTGCGTTTGAGATGCGTAACGCCCGCTATTATCGCTACGATTGCGACCGCTGCCACCACGGCGATCAGCCCTTTTTGGCCGTTGCCGGAATTCTGCGGCTCGTTCGATGAGCCTTCCATTTTTTCGCCACTTTCCTGGGTATCGGTCACGGGGCCAGAATCTTAGTTTTCTCCCGCCCTCAAGTCAACGTGTTCACCCTTATTTAGACGCGCGCCGCGCCCACACTTCTTCCGTTCTTGAGGTAAACTACGCATCATTTTTGACACATTTCCCGGCCCTTGCGGCCAAAGGCGGTTCTCCTTGCTCAAGCGCCTCTCGTTCCTCTCTATCTTGCTGATTTTAGTGCCTGTTATTCGCGCTCAACAGCCGCCCGCGCTGGACGGCCTGAAGCACGAAGCCGCCGAAGAAACTGACAAACTGCAGACCTTCACGCAACAAATGGTCGACCAGATTTTCAGCTTCAGCGAACTCGGCTTCCAGGAAGTCGAAACCTCGAAATACGTTACCGGCATCCTCGAGAAAAACGGCTTCAAGATCGAAAAAGGAATTGCGGGCATCCCGACTTCCTGGGTCGCGTCTTACGGCAGCGGAAAACCCGTCATCGCCTTCATCACGGATGAAGACTGTATCCCGCGCGCTTCGCAAAAACCCGGCGTCGCGTATCACGATCCCATCATCGAAGGCGCGCCGGGCCACGGCGAAGGCCACAATTCTGGCATGGCCGTCAATGTCACCGCCGCGCTCGTGCTGAAAAAACAAATGGAGAAATACCATCTCTCCGGCACCATCAAACTTTTTCCCGGCATCGCCGAAGAACTCGTCGCCACAAAAGCCTTCTATGTCCGCGCCGGATATTTCAAAGACGTCGACATCGTCCTCGGTTCTCACGTCAGTAACGATTTTTCCACGTCCTATAGCACTGGGAAAGGCACCTGGAGCGGTCTCGTCTCCATTCAATATTTCTTCCATGGCAAAGCTGCGCATGCCGCCATGGCGCCGTGGGACGGCCGCAGCGCGCTCGATGCCGTCGAACTCATGGACGTCTCCTGGGATTTCAACCGCGAACATCTTCGCACCGCCCAGCGCTCGCACCGCGTCATTATCAATGGCGGCGATCAGCCCAACGTCGTGCCCTCCGAAGCCGCCGTCTGGTATTACTTCCGTGAAATGGATTACCCCCACATCAAATCGCTCTATGAGCTCGGCAACACTGTCGCCGGCTCCGCCGCGAAAAGCACCGGCACCACCGTCGACCACAAACTTGTCGGCTCGGCCTGGCCGCCCTTCTTCAACAAAGTGATCGCGGAAGCGCAGCAGAAAAATATCGAATACGTCGGAATGCCTGCGTGGACTGACGCCGATCAAACGCTCGCGAAGGCTTTGCAAAAGGAAATCGGCGCAAAAGTGGAAGGCTTAAAAGAAAAAGTCGAGCCGCTCGAAGAGCCCGCAAAAACACTCTCTGGCGGCGGCTCTGATGACGTTGGCGACATCTCCTGGAACGTCCCGATGGTCTATTTAATGTTCCCCGCAAACATCCCGAATCTTCCTGGCCACAGTTGGCCCAACGCTGTTGCCATGGCCACGCCCATCGCGCACAAAGGTTCCACCGCCGGAGCAAAGGTCCAGGCCCTCACCGCGCTCGATTTTCTGCTGCGGCCGCAGCTCGTCACGCAAGCCTGGGACTATTTCCGTAACGTTCAAACCAAAGAAGTCCACTACGAATCGTTCCTTGCGCCAACCGACCAGCCTGCCATCGAACTCAACAAAGAAAAAATGCAAAAATTCGTTCCCGACCTCAAAAAGTTTTACTTCGAGCCATCCAAATACAAAACCTACCTCGACCAGCTCGGCATCACCTACCCAACCGTCCGCGCCACGCCATAATCTGTCCCAAGCGTCGCGCCATTTGTAACGCCGGCTTCCAGCCGGCGAGTTCTAACACTCGGCCATCTTCACTCGCTCAACTTGAGGCACCTTCGCCAGCGGTCGCCGCGCCGCCGGGACGGCGGCGTTACAAACTGCGGGCTTTAGCTCCCGAAGAAGGCTTTGCAGGAACCCGCTCTGTATTTATGAGATGGCTTAGATGGCTTCTAGTCATTCGGATTTCCGGGTTGCGGGCTCGATCCCGTGAACTTTCTCGTCCAGGACAATTCGCTCCATTTGCTCCTAATCGCTCGCTGTCAAATGAACGATCCATTTGTAACGCCGCCGTCCCGGCGGCGCGAGGCAAACGCCGGCTAGAAACCAGCGCTACAAGCGAATCGCCCTCTGGCGCTGCCACAATGCAATTCATTGATGTAAACACTGTAAACTAGCACTATAACTAACAAACCAGAATGCCACTGCCCGCCACCATCCGTACCCGCGGCTATCTTCCCCACTGGGAACAAGACCGCGCCACCTATTTCGTCACATTCCGCCTCACCGATTCTCTTCCGCGCGACTTCGTTGATCGGCTGCAGCGCCAACGCCGCCGAACTGCTGCCGCTCGGCGTGCGGGCACTGCCACTCCCGCGGACCTGAAGGACCTACGGTTGCTTGTTCGCAAAACGGAACGTTCCCTCGATGCGGGGCGCGGCGACGCGTTCATGATGAATCCCCGCGTCGCGAAGATCGTCTTCGAATCCGTAATTCATTTCAACGATCATCGCTATCGCCTCTACGCCGTGTGCGTCATGCCCAACCACGTCCATGTTGTGTTTTCACCCATTGCCACATGCACGCTTGCGTCGATTCTTCACTCCTGGAAATCCCACACCGCGCACGCGGCAAACCTCGTGCTGAGCCGCCGCGGCCATTTTTGGCAACACGAGTATTTCGATCACCTTGTCCGAAACAGTGAATCGTTCGCAAGAATCGTCCGGTACGTTACAGAAAATCCAGAGCGGGCCGGGCTCCACAATTGGCCCTGGGTCTGGCCATTCCGTCACCTTTTGGGGCGGGGCAGGCCCAACTGATCTTCGTGTGGAGGCTTGATTCGCGCCATCCGCACACAACTGGCCACCTCAAAGACCGATCCATTTGTAGCGCCGGCTTCCAGCCGGCGAGACCGCTGCCCGCCGCTCGATCGTCACGAGCTCGGAACCTCATAAATCCCTACAATATTTCCGCCCCTCATCCGTCTTCATTATTGGATGGACAGGCTGGTGAGCACCGCCGCGATGACCGAGCAAGATCGCCGAATCTCTGAGATCGTCGTGGAGGAGCGCAGCCGCCTTCGCAACTTCATCCGCCGTCGTGTGCCCGATCCCGCGGACGCTGAAGACATCGTGCAGGAGGTCTTCTACGAACTTGTCGAAGCCAACCGCCTGCTGATGCCCATCGAGCACATCACCGGTTGGCTCTTCCGCGTGGCGCGCAATCGCATCACCGACCTTTTTCGCAAGAAAAAGGCGGAGACCTTCAGCAACGCGACACAGGAAAACGAAGAAGGCGAGCGCCTGCAAATCGAAGATCTCTTGCCGTCGCCCGGCGCGGGCCCGGAGGCGCTGTACTTCCGCAACTCGCTATTCGACGAATTGGAACTCGCACTCGATGAACTTCCCGCCGAGCAGCGCGAAGTCTTCGTCGCGCACGAAATCCAGGGCCGCAGCTTCAAGGAACTCGCCGCGGAAACCGGCGTAAACGTCAACACACTGCTCGCGCGCAAACGCTATGCCGTGCTGCATTTGCGCGAACGTTTGCAAAGCGTCTATGAAGATTTTTGGGAGAAGTAAGGAGCACACCATGCACAACATGAAAAACAAAAAGAAGTTGTTCTGGATCGCCCCCCTCGCGATTGTGGCAATCCCGGCTTTTATCTGGATCGGCGGCGAAGCCGTAATGCATCTCTGGAATTGGCTGCTTCCGTCGCTGTTCGGCTGGAAAGCAATCACCTTCTGGCAAGCTATCGGCCTGTTGGCTCTCTGCCGAATCCTTTTCGGTGGCATGAGCCACCGCGGCGGCAATCGCTCAGGCTTTCGCCGCAAAATGCGCGACCGCTGGGAAGGTATGACCCCCCAAGAACGCGAAAAGTGGCGCCAAGCCTGCCAATCCCGCTGGGGCGCCCCACCCCCGCCCGATTCCACTCCGACCGCTTGATCAACTTGGCGACAGCGGCCGCAGTATCGCACGGGAACCTTCGGTTTTTTGTAGCTACCCTTTGCAGCTCGATGAACCGCCAAGCGGTTGCAGTGGCACGAAAATGCCATAAGCGTGCAATTGTTTAGTACTCGCTGGTTGAATTGCCTGCAAACAAATCGCCGAAAGCCCCGAAAATCTTGCAATTCAACGTGCTGCGTCGTTTAGCTCATTATGGAATGCGGATTGCACATCGCGAAGACCTCAGGCCTCCTTGTCGAAACTCGGAGGTATTATGAAGAACGTCATTTTTCTGCTGATGGCGGCGCTCTGCTTCGCCACAGTCTCCAGCGCCGATGAAATTCACCCCAGCGCCAATGAAATTCACCTTTCCACCAGTTGCAACCTCATCGTCTCGCATTGCAACATTCTCTTCAACGTCGGACCCACCGTATTTGATCTCAATTTCGGGAGGTTCGAGTTCAAGGTGCAAGACCTGCCGGCAGGGCCAATTATTGTCGACGATTCCTCCGAAACTGCCCGCCAGTATACCTACACCAACGGCGGCGGAGATGTGCTGCTCCTTGATAGTTCTTCGAACGTTGTCGCTGTAGGGGCTTTCCTACCCGGTGTAATTGAGACAACCAACACTGGCAGGGAGTCCTTCCAGGGGTCGATCCACTTTTCTTATTTAAACGCCGACTCGTTGGGAATTGGCACTGGCATCGTTCAAGGCGGCGGATCATTCGTGTATTCGAGTGACGTCAATGACCAATATCTCGTAACGGACCCGACGAATTTCTATGACCTCATCATCGACGGAAATTCCCCACCCGCCCCTACACCGGAATCAGGTTCGCTCTTGTTGACCTTAGTTGGCGTTGGCATCTTTGGGCTCGTCAAGGTACTTCGATGACTGTCGGTTACGCAGGCGAGTAGCGAGCAGATTTCCCTTCGTCGGAGAAGTTGATCCGGATCGCCCCCCTCGCAATTGTCGCAATCCCAGCTTTTATCTGGATCGGCGGCGAAGCCGTGATGCATCTCTGGAATTGGCTGCTTCCGTCGCTTTCTGGCAAGCCATTGGCCTGTTGGCTCTCTGCCGAATTCTTTTCGGTGGCATGAACCACCGCGGCGGCAATCGCTCAGGCTTTCGCCGCAAAATGCGCTAACGCTGGGAAGGTACGACCCCCGAAGAGCGCGAAAAGTGGCGCCAAGCCTGCCAATCCCGCTGGGGCTCCGCGCCGCCTCCCAGTTCCAACCCAACCGCCTGACCGATTACGGTCTCGCCCGAAATCTCCCGTGGAATTTACGTTTCGTCTGCGCGCCTTCAGCCTGCCCACGCCGCGCGATTTCAATGGCGGGTCAAATCGTTTTGACGTATTCCATCAGAGGCATTCCGAAGAAATTCTGGACCTTCCCTGAACGGGAAAACCCAAACCGTTCGTATAGCAGAATCGCCCGCTTGAGCGGTTTAGTCGTGTCCAGACTGATTCTCTTGCAGTTCCTTTCCCGAAAATAAGACTCGGCCTGCATAAGCAGTCGTCCCGCAATGCCGCTTCCTTGCGAATCCGGAACAACTGCCATTCCCCGAATGTGGCCTTCATCCTCGCTGACAACGGCGCAAGCGATCGTGCCGATCACTTTGCCGGATTCTCCGGTCGCCACGAATAGGGTCATCTCCTGCAGGCGCTTCGCAATCGCCTCCGCTGTAAGCACGGTGTCCGCAAACGCGTCGGAAGTGTATTCGTCCCGGTATTCTGCAAAGGCGGCGGACAGGCATTCCAGAATGCCGCTGGCGTCTTCGTCTGTCGCTTTTCGTATGGATATCACGATGCCTCGCCTCAATCGCACTTGTAGCTGCGAATTCTGTAGCAAACGGGCCACGCTGCAAGATCCACATTGGTGTTGGCGTCGCGGATTTCGCGTCACACTCCTCTTCCGGTTGCGATTCGAATACTAAGAAAATAGCTCTTGACTTAGTAAAAGACGCCACGCTACACTGACGAGTGTAATCAAGCTCCATTCGAACTGTTCGACCCCACTCTTAGCGGGATTCCCCCTCAATGCCGTCCTTCGCGTCCCAATTTGGGCCAGATTGGCTATCCCCTTTGTTTTGACAACGATCCGTTTTGCCTCTCCCGCAACCCCTTTCTTTTGATAACCATCTGGATTGCCTATGTCTGGAAACGTCATTTCGCCTCCTCCTTACCAGTGTCTCGCTCTTTCTTTCACTCTTTTGCCGTGCGCGGCAATTCATCTCCTTATTTCTCAATAGCTTCCGCACTCTTTGCCAAAACACCCGGGGTACACCCCCAACGGCAAAATAGCGCGCAAGCGCATTCCTCGCCTTCCGTCTCAAGCTGCTACAATCGCCGCGTGTCCTCCAACCAAATCGAACTCCTCGCCGCGCCCTCCGATTCCGGCACGCGCCTCGACCGCTTTGTCGCCGCGCATTGTTCCGAACTTTCCCGCGCCCGCGTCCAGGAACTCATCGATTCCGGCCTCGTTCTCGTCAATGGCCAGCCTTCCAAGCCTAGCCAAAAACTCCGTGGCGGCGAGCGCGTCACCGTTCAGCCGGAACCACGCGCACCGCTCAAAGCTGAAGCTGAATCCATCCCGCTCCACGTCCTCTACGAAGACGACGACCTCGTCGTCATCAACAAGCCCGCCGGTATGACCGTTCACGCCGGAGCAGGGAACTCGCGCGGCACGCTCGTCAACGCGCTTCTCGGCCGCGGCCAATCGCTTTCGCAAGGCGGTGACGCGTTGCGGCCCGGCATCGTTCATCGGTTGGACAAAGACACGAGCGGCGCGATAATCATCGCCAAAAACGATTTCGCTCACGCCAAACTCTCGGAAGCCTTTCAATCGCGCACCATGCAGAAGACCTATCTCGCGCTCGTGCAAGGAAAACTCGCGGGCACAAAGGGCCGCATCGAACTCGCCATCTCTCGCGATCCCAATCGCCGCATAAAGATGACCGCGCGCGCCGCCGCCAAATCCGCAAACGCACGCGCCGCCCGCACCGATTGGACCGTCCTCCAGGAATTCGGCCCCGCCACGCTCGTCGAAGTCCAACTCCATACCGGACGCACGCATCAAATCCGCGTGCACTTCTCAGCCCTCAAACACCCAGTCGTTGGTGACACGCTTTACGGCGCCGCAGCGCAACTCATTGTCGGCAAAACAAAACTCCCTGCGCTCGAGCGGCAATTCCTGCACGCCGCACGCCTTTCGTTTGTTCATCCACGCACAGAAAAACAAATTTCCGTCACCGCACCACTTGCACCGGACCTAAAACTCTATTTGGAGAAATTGGCTGCCGCCAGCGGGTCGTCAAAAATTGACGCATCGCTCGCCGGCTTCCTATAATTCCTAACCATGCGCCAGGCCATCACAGCACTCCTTCTCGCTTTCGTTCTTCTCGCTTTGCCCGTCTCGGAAAGCGCGCAACAACAGGAGCCGCAACCTCCTCCGCCGGACCAGCAGACGCCACAGCAAAGCCCCACGATCAAGGTTCCCGTCAACGTCGTTGACGTGCTGGCTACCGTTCTCAATCGACGCAACAAACTTGTTCCAGATCTCACGCAGGACGATTTCAAACTTCTCGATGAAAACACGGCGCAGACAATCAGGTTCTTCAGCCGCCAGTCGGACATCCCCCTCCGCATCGGCTTGTTGATGGACACTTCCAACAGCATTCGCGACCGCATCAAGTTTGAGCAGGACGCCGCCGTCAATTTTCTCTACACCGTTTTACGCCGCGGCAAGGATCAAGCTTTCGCCATGACCTTCGATGACGAGCCGCAAATCGTCCAGGGATTCACGGGTGACACGGGCATGCTGCGCGATCAAATCGTCAAGACACGCGCTGGAGGCGGCACCGCCGTCTATGACGCAATTTACGAAGCCTGCGCAAAACATCTCAGCAACCCGCCGCGTCCTCCCGGCGACCAGCCGGACATCGTTCGCCGCGTCATGATTTTAATCAGCGATGGCGAAGATAATCTTTCCGATCACACTCGCGGGGAAGCCGTGGAAATGGCGCAGCGTACCGGCGTCGTCATCTACACGATCAGCACCAGCATCCAGTGGGTCACCACCACCGCCGAAAAAGATTGCCGCGCCACCGGCACCTGTAAATATCACCTCACCGACGGCGACAAAATTTTGCAAGACCTCGCCGAAGAGACCGGCGGCCGCTCGTTCTACCCGTATCACGTGGATGACTTGGACCAGTCGTTCCAGGACATCGGAGACGAACTTCGCAACCAGTATCAGATCACTTACAACCCGTCGAACTTCGTGCCGAATGGAAAATACCACCGCATCAAACTGGAAGTGCCGAAATTCAACGGCTATCAAGTACGCGCGCGCCGCGGTTACTACGCGCGCCCGAACGGAATAGGTCCGGTGAATGCTCCAGCCGCAAAACCGCCGGCGGCTACGCCGCAACCGCCGAGATAATTTCGGCGCGAGAAAAAAGTTGTTCATAAGAATTTATTGCGGCGAATCGCGAAACAGAATCGCGTCGGACTCAACGTGAATTCTCTCGATCGCCAGTTTCGCACCGTCGCGCGAAAATCCAAACGCGCCGATTCGATCGTCTTTGTAGTGCGTCAGTTGTTTGTGCAGCGAACCGTCGAGCGGCTGCTTCCACAAATTGTCGACGCCTTTTTCGCGAACGATGTACGCAACAGATTTTCCGTCCGGCGCATATTTCGCGCCTTCCTGCGCGCGCTGGTCGATGTCGCGGTATTGCGTCGCTTTGGTTTCCGTCGAGTCTTCACGCAGCATTAATTTGTGGTCGAACTCGCGCACTTCCGTCGTCAAAAGAAACTTTCCGTCGGGAGAAAGATCGAACACGCCGACTCCACCGCTCAACACCACTTCCGGATTTCCCCCGTCGATCGAAATTCGTTTGATGTGGTTCCCATCCGCGCGATCCACGTAGTAGACCCATTTTCCGTCCGGCGAACACTTTGGCTCGGCTTCGCTCGTGCCCATGGTGAGCTGCGTCATGTTTCCGCCGGCGGCCTCCATGCGAAAAAGATTTGCCACCGCTTTGCCCGAGTGCCCGATCATTCGCACGACCAGATATTTCTCTCCGCACCCGGCCACCTGATCTGGAACGGATTGCGGATCCGAAAACACAAGCGATGCGCCGCCCGCTGGATTTGCCAGACGGATTTCTCCGCCCTGCGGCAGCGCGATCGTTCCGCCGCTCGTCCAATCCCATCGCCAAAGGGGCTGATTTGATGAAAGCACCAGCGGATGCGCTTCCTCGGGAGAATTTGCGGGAGCGACGAAAAATTCCACTTGCGACTGAACCTGCGTAGCGGCGAAGCTCTGCGAATTTGCGGCGAGGCTCGGACGGCTGTAGGTATTTGTATCTTCGGTAACGGCGCGATACGTTCCCGCGGGATACGAAACGATGCCGAGCTGCCGTTGAATCTGAATCCGCCCATTGGCCGCGCCGAGGCTTGTGACAAGGATCTCCTTGCCGGATGCGAGCCACGACGGGTCGTAAAACACGCGGCCGCGAGAATTTCCGAAATTCGTGCGCGCGCCGGTGGTTGCGTCGACGGAAATAAATCCGCCGATGTCATCGAGGGTTGGCTGCACGACGGGAATTGCGATGGTTTTTCCGTCGGGAGACCAGGCGAGCGTGTAGCTGTCGCTGGCGACGGCCTGACTCTTGAAAAGAGCGCGTTCGGGCGTGCCGTCCGTTTTCGCGATCAACAAATCGAACGTCGGCGAATCGTGATCCTGGCGCAGATATGCGAGATGTTGTCCGTCGGGGGAAAGCGCGATGGGACTGTCGACATCGCGAATCAAAACGCGTGGCGTGCCTCCGAGGACGGGCGCTTCGTACAAAATCGAAATGGTGTGTTCGGCTTCATCGCGACGGACAAAATAAAGGTAGCTGCCATCGGGAGAAAATGTGATTCCGATATAGCGCGTGGCGGCCGGCGCTACAATTTGCGTGTTGCTTCCCGTCTGGATGTGGCGAAGTTGAAGCGCTTGCAAACCGTTCTGGTCGAGGACGAGCGCGAGGTATTTTCCGTCGGGCGAAATCGCGGCGAGAGCAGTGTGGCCGTTGTTCGAGAGATTTTCGATGGAGAAATGCTCGAAGGGAAGGTGCACGGTCTTGTGCGGAAAGGCGAAAGTGAAAATGCCGTAGCCCGCGGCGAGTAAAACAGCGAGGGTGAGGAAAATCACGAGGCTGGCGCCGAACTTATTTTTCTTCGCGGCTTCGATCAGCACGGAGCCGCTGCCTGGCGCCGGCGAAACCGCTTCGAGAGCCGAGACAGACGCGGGCGGAAGCGATGAACCGCTGACGGCTGGAACGGAAGTGGCGAGCACTTTTCCGGAATCGACTTCGCGGAGAAGACGCTTCAGGTCTGCGCGAAATTCAGCGGCGACCTGGTAGCGGCAATCGCGGTCTTTTTCGAGCGCCTTGTTGAGAATGCGGTCGAGTTCTGGAGGCAGGTCCAAGTTAGAAGTAACGGGCGGCGGCGAGTTACGCAAAATATTTTCAAAAACGACGGCGGAAGTGGAACCTGGAAAGGGATGTTTGCCGGTGGTGACTTGATAGAGGACGGCGCCGAGGGAAAAAAGATCGGTGCGGGCGTCGAGATCTTCACCGCGGGCCTGCTCGGGAGACATGTAGGCGATGGTGCCGACGGCGAGGCCAGGACTGGTGAGGTGGGTGACGTTGGCGTCGTGAACGGTGGCGTCATCACCGTGCCCCGCAACGAGTTTTGCGAGACCGAAATCGAGAATTTTTGCCGGGCCGCGGTCGGTGAGAAAAATGTTGGCGGGTTTGATGTCGCGATGAACGATACCTTTTTTGTGAGCGGCGTCGAGCGCGTCGGCGAGCTGAACGCCGAGTTCAAGCGTGCGATTGAGCGGCAGCGGGCCGGTGCGAATGATCTGGTCGAGCGCTTTACCTTCGAGAAGTTCCATGGCGATGAAGGTTTTTCCGTCGTGTTCTTCGATGGCGTAAATAGTGCAGATGCCGGGATGGTTCAGCGCGGAAGCGGAACGAGCTTCGCGAAGAAAGCGCTGATGGCTTTCGGAATCCTGCAATTTGTCTTCAGGAAGAAATTTCAGCGCGACACGGCGTCCGAGTCTCGAGTCTTCGGCTTCGTAGACGACACCCATTCCGCCTCCGCCGACTTTGCGGAGGATTTTGTAGTGGCCGATGAGTTGTTCTTCCATGAGTGGGAACAAGAGATGTTAGTCGCTCGCAATCGCTCTGGTCAATCCAGACGGATCTTATGCGTAATCATTCGGCGGCGGCGGGGAACAGCAAAGGGCATCGTCTTTTTGAGTCTGGAAGATCAGACAGGATTGTCGAACGTGATTGTGAATCCTGATCTTTACGAGAAATACCGCGTGGTGATCAACGCGAGAAATTCCTTCGGGTTGAAGGCGTGCCGCAGAATCAGGATCATGCCATATCCATCAAGGCTTCCCGCGTCCTACTCATTTCGATTACGGCAGCCGAGATGGAATCCCATGATTTCCATTAGCTAGGGCGCCTACTTCCGGTTTGCCCGTAACTCGGGGGCAAGCGGGAAGCTTAAACGCCGGCACCCGCATCACTATTCTGCCTGAAGTGCCCAACTTAGAGCAGCAAGCGATCCCACGTGCCGCCATACCTAATTGCACGAACCATTTCTCTCTCGTAAATACTCTGAGGGAATCCAGGTTCGATTCGGCTTGCTCCATCGAGGGATTTCAATTGTTCGGCGGAGAGTTC